>OKIR01000035.1_pt1 | contig 41910 bp, 35 predicted proteins | sample 1612941 | NCBI WGS metagenome assembly OKIR01 (sample SAMN04436824, study PRJEB24849) | human gut metagenome | biome: human gut; feature: NICU; material: stool | host: Homo sapiens | place: USA: Saint Louis, MO | collected 2011-07-14
TGACGGCGCTGGAAAATGTAGAACTGCCTCTGATCTATCAGGGCATCGGGATGGAAGAACGAAGAAAGACAGCAATGGAAAAACTCATGAAGGTGGGACTCGAAAAAAGAATGGACCATAAGCCGGGGCAGCTGTCCGGCGGCCAGCAGCAGAGGGTCGCCATTGCCAGGGCACTGGCGGCGGGACCGTCTCTGATCCTGGCGGATGAACCTACCGGCAATCTGGATTCAAGATCAGGAAAAGAGATCATGGAACTGTTAAAAGAACTGCACGGACAGGGCAATACCATTATTTTGATCACCCACGATCCAGAGGTGGCAAAAGAAGCGGAAAGACAGATCCGCATCATGGACGGGAAGATTATATCTGATACAGGCGGGAGGGATGCGGCATGAAATTTACTCAGGCAGTGAAAATGGCACTATCCTCTATTCTTTCTACCAAGCTTCGCTCATTCCTCACGATGCTGGGCATTATCATCGGAGTCCTCAGTGTGACTCTGCTGGTGTCTATTGCGCAGAGCACAGCCGGTTCGGTCAATGATACACTCTCGGGACTGGGAGGAAATGTGATCAGCGCGACGATCAACAGCCGGAGAAGTACGGGAATCAAGAGTTCAGATTTGGAGTCGCTGACGGACAATCCGGCGGTGCAGACTGTTTCCCCTACGGTAACAGGGAGCGGGACTGCCAAAGCCGGCGGTAATTCCTCCGATGTCTCTTTGAAAGGAATCACACCGGAATATTTGGAGATCGAGGGTACGGAGATCACGTCCGGAAGACAGATTCTTACCGTAGACAATGAAAACAGGCTCCAGGTATGTCTGATCGGAGCCGGAGCGGCAAAGGATCTGTTTGGGAGTACAGACTGTGTCGATGAAACAATCCGTGTCAAGGGTAAGAATTTTAAGATTGTCGGCGTGCTGAAAGAAGACGGGGAATCCCAGAGGGATTCCAATGATACGATCGTTTATCTTCCATTTAAAACGGCTCAGAGGCTTTTACAGCAGGCTGCGATACAGAGTTTTACCGTGTCTGCGTCGGGAGAAGATACTTTGACGATGGCTGAGAATGCGGTGGACCGGTTTTTGTTAAACAAGACAGGAGACGAAGACTCCTATACGATCGTCAACCAGGCCGAAATTGCGGAGAGCGTCAGTAATGTATCATCTTCCTTATCGCTGATGCTTGGAGGCATCGCCGGTATCTCTCTGTTAGTGGGAGGAATCGGGATCATGAATATTATGCTGGTGTCGGTAACGGAACGGACAAGGGAGATCGGCATCAGAAAGGCCATCGGAGCAAAGAAACAGGATATTCTGGCCCAGTTTATGACCGAGGCTGTTGTACTGTCATTTATGGGAGGAATTACGGGAATTATTCTGAGTTTTTTGATACTTGCTGTAGGAAACGCATTTGTAGATACATCCTTAAGCATATCTCCGGTCATCTGCGTGATATCACTTATATTTTCGGCCGCAGTGGGGATTATTTTCGGTTTATACCCTGCAAATAAGGCTGCAAATTTAAAACCGGTGGAAGCCCTTCATTATGAATAAAATCTTTCGTGTTCTGTCTTTTTTTCTCATAAAATGTCGGTTATAATCATCCTATATATTAAAAAGGGAGAAAAAATATGGATGCGGTTTTATTTGATGTGGACGATACTTTGTATGACCAGCGGGAGCCCTTTGCAAGAGCTTTCCGTCAGTTATTTGGTGAAACATATGAGATTGATATGGAGCGGCTGTTTGCGCTGAGCAGAAAGTACAGTGACGAGGCTTTTGAACATTCCCAGAGCAGGCAGATGACAATGGATGAGATGTATATTTACAGGATCAGTAAGGCGCTCAAAGAGTTTGATATACAAATATCAGATGAAGACGCACTTAAATTTCAAGAATTCTATGCGGGATATCAAAAACAAATCAGTGTCTCTGACGTTATAAAAGAAATGCTGACATTCTGCCGGGACAGGGTTCCCATAGGCGTGATCACCAACGGACCATCCGGACACCAGTGGGAGAAAATAGAAACATTGGGTCTTGGGGAGTGGTTTTTGGACGAGAGAATCTTCGTATCCGGAGATGTGGGGACCGCAAAGCCTGACGAAAAGATTTTTTGGTATGCATGTGATAAGATGAAGCTTCAGGATGCTGAGGTCTGGTATGTGGGAGATTCCTACCGAAATGATGTAGAGGGGGCCAAAAGTGCAGGTCTTCATTCCATCTGGATAAACCGGAGGAATTATCCGTATCCGGTGTCCGAGGTGCGGCCGGATTATTGTGTCGGTTCCGAAGAAGAACTGTACCGGCTGCTGCAAAGGCTTCTGTAATAAAAGACGGGTCTAAAACTTTTCAAAACGTATGGAAATGTTTTAGACCTGTCTATTTTTTTGCAAAAATGTCCGAAATCCTTTTGACTGTTTTTTGAAAGGGGACGATGATATAGTAAAGATACAGCAACGGAGGGATAAAAATGAACAAGAGATCGAGGGAGATTCTGCTGGGACTCATGGATTTGGAGAAGACATTCCGTATCAGTGAACTGGCAGAGAAATTCCAGGTGTCGGAGCGCACCATAAGAAATGACATCAATGATGTCAATGACTTCTTGGAACAGCATGAGCTTTCTTTAGTAAAACTGGGAAGCAACGGGACACTCCTTGTGGAGGATGACATCGAACTGGCAGCAGGCCTGTTTAATCAGAACGATTTTTACACATACCGGCTTTCCAAAGGAGAGAGAAAGCCGCTGATTGCGGCGATCCTGATCGAAGCTTCGGGCTACACGACCTTATCAAATATGGCAGAACTTTTGTATGTGAGCAGGGCTACAGTCATCAACGATTTAGAGAGCGTTAAGCAGATGCTTTTAAAGGAACATCTCACTGTGGAATCCCATTCCAACAAAGGGCTCGTCCTTCACGGAAAGGAGAGTGATAAGCGGGCATGTCTTCTAAAACTTCTGAACCAGGACGGATCTTTTCAGGCCGCAGGCTCTGTGGTCCAGAGCTTTATCAGAGGACTGAATATCAGTCACAGGCTGAAAAAAGAAGACAAACAGAACCTGCAGAAAATCATCAATGAACAGGAGCACGCACACGGAAGATTTTTAACCGACGCATCGTTCAACTACCTGCTCTCGTATCTGACCATACTGATCCAGAGAGTGAAAAAGGGGCATCAAATTACCGAGTCTCTGGAGGTAAAGAAGAGCAAGTACGAGATGGCAGAGGATATTTTGAGGTATGTGTGCCAGTACTGGGAACTTCCTGAGAGCCAGGGGGAAAAGGAACTGTTAAGCGATATTCTGGACAGCTTAAGCTACATAAAAAAAGACAGCAGGAACCAGAGGATCATAGGCCTGCAGCTGGTCACAAGGAAATTCATTGAGCAAATATCCAATGAGCTTCATGTGGATCTTAACCGGGACTTTGTGTTTTATGAAAATCTTGTCAATCATCTGGAATCCATTTTTACAAAAGAGTTTAATATCACTCAGAGAGACGATTTTCTCAGACAGATCGTAGAACAAAATCAGGAAACTCTGTATGCGGTTAAGAACAACATTGAGATGCTGGAACGGTTTGTGGGAAGAAAGATCCAGGCGATTGAGGCCGACTACATCGTGATTCACATCAGTGCCGCTCTGGAGAGGAGAAAGAAAAAGGAAATTGAGTTCCGTGTTGTCATTGTCTGTAATGGCGGAGTGGGGACATCGCAGCTCCTTCTTGCAAAAATGAGAAACCGCTTTGACTTTCACATTGTCGATGTTGTCTCTGCTCATGATTTAAGAAAAAGTCATTATGAAGACATTGATATGATCGTGTCCACGATTCCCTTAAAGGATTATGAGGGAGAATATGTGCTTGTGACACCGATGTTTTCCGACGAAGATTACCTGAGAGTGAATAAAAAGATCGAGCTTCTGCAGAAAAAGAACAGGGGAAGCAAAAAGAAGCTGCCCGAAAAAGACAGAAATCCAGAGGAACTTTCTGCGATTCTTCGGCCTATGATCAGAGATCCGGAGCTGTTTCGGGAAGTCTCCATGAAGATCTATGAGTATTTTGGAGAGTCCTTTGATGAGGAGCGGGAGCCGTTTCTGTGGGAATTATTGAGAGAAAAGAATATCCAGCTCAATATTGAGTGCAGAGACTGGAAGGATGCTATCAGAAAGTCGGCCGAACCGCTGCTTTTCAAAGGATATATCGAAGAGCGGTATGTAGACGCCATGATAGAAAACGTACTGGAAAACGGCAGTTATATTGTCATTTCCAAAGGGTTTGCACTGCCCCACGAGGGCTTTGAGCTGGGCAGCAAAAAAGTTGGAATGAATATGATCCGGCTTAAGGAACCGGTGGTCATCGAGGATGAGGACGGCGACCGGGAAGAAGTGAGATTTTTCTGCTGCCTGAGCACCGTGGACCACAAAAAGCACATCAAAGCGTTTTTTCATTTAGTCAATATGCTGACGAACCAGAGATTTAAGGAAGAACTGTGGAATGCCGAAAGTCCGCGGGAGACGGCGGCGATTATTAAAACTTATGAACAGAGAATAAAGGAGTGACAACATGGTTTGGGAACGTTTAAGCAAGGAATTGATTCTGCCTCAGATTGAAGCCAGAGACAGCGCGGATATTTTTGAGCAGGCGGGGGGAAAATTAGTCTCTCTGGGCTACTGTAAGGACAGCTATGTAGAGGCATTAAAGATTAGGGAGAAAGACTTTCCCACAGGCGTCGACATGGGGGGAGTGGGAGTTGCCATTCCCCATACGGATGTGAGCCATGTTCTGAAAAAGGGCATCGCCATCGCCACCACGAAGAAGCCGGTCACCTTCGTACAGATGGGAACAGATGATGAGACCGTGGAGGTACGGGTTATCTTCATGCTGGCCGTGGATGAGAAAGGGCATCTGGAATTATTACAGGCAATCTTAGGGATTCTGCAGGACCCTCATGTAGTAGAAAAACTCAGCAATGCGCAGAACCCGGAAGAAATTATAAATATCATCAAAGAAAAGGAGAATTCATTATGAAAAAGAAAGTCATCGTAGCATGCGGAGGAGCAGTGGCAACATCCACAGTAGCGGCAAACGCAGTGGTGGATCTGGCAAAGGAAAATGGGATTGATGTGGAGATCGCACAGGTGAGAATCTCGGAGATTGAATCCAATCTTCCAGCAGATCTGATCGTGACGACTTCAAAAGTAAAACGTGATTACGGTGTGCCGCTGATCACAGGAATGCCGTTTATCTCAGGGATTGGAGCAGATAAAACCAAAGCAAAGATTTTAGAAGTACTGAAATAACAGACATGCAGGAAACATCATGGAGGTAAAGGAGAAAAACTATGGGTATTTTTGGAGACGCGATTAATTACATCATTGGCCTGGGCGCATCGGTTATGCTGCCTCTCGTCATAGCAGTACTGAGTATTATTGTAGGAGTGAAAGTAGGAAAGGCAATCCGTGCCGGACTGATGGTAGGAGTCGGATTTGTAGGACTGGGACTCATTGTCGACATGATGAATGCCAACCTGGGGCCTGCGGCAAAGGCCATGTCAGAGACGTTTGGGCTTCACATGAGCGTCGTAGACGTGGGGTGGCCGGGGATGTCACCGATCACATGGGCATCCGGCATCGCAACCGTTGCGATCCCGGTAGCGATTCTTGTAAATGTGGTGATGCTTGTACTCAAGCTTACCAAAACTGTAAACATTGATATTTGGAACATCTGGCACATGACCTTTACCGGGGCGATCGCCTATGCGGTGACAGGAAACTTTGCCATCGGTATTGCAGGAGTAGTGGTCCATGCAATCTTTACATACAAATTCGGTGACCTGTATGCGCCGCTGATGGAAGACTATTTTGAACTGGAAGGGCTCACCGTTCCCCACGGAACATCCGCCTACCTGGCACCATTTGCCTGTACTATTGATGCGATTATCGAAAAGATACCGGGACTGAACAAGATCAGTATTACTGCCGATAAACTGCAGGAAAAAGTAGGTGTGCTCGGAGAACCGATCGTTATCGGAGGACTCCTCGGAACTTTAGTAGGTGCGCTGGCAGGCTATAATTTTCAGGCTGCGCTTCAGCTGGGCATCAAGATGTCCGCAGTCATGGTACTGATGCCTAAAATCACAAAATGTATCATGGAAGGCCTCATGCCGATCTCAGAGAGAATGAAGGAAATCCTCACCAAACGTTCCGGGGACGGAGAGTTCTATATCGGACTCGATCCGGCGATTCTTTTAGGGGATTCCCAGGTAGTAACCGCAGGGCTGATCTTTATCCCGCTGACCATTTTGATCGCAGTGATTGTGCCTGGAAATGTCATTCTTCCATTTGGTGATCTGGCAACCATCGGATTCTTTATCGCCATTGCCGTTGCAGTGCACAAGGGAAATCTGTTCCGCACACTGATCTCAGGCTCTGTGATCATGTATGTGACCATCTGGATCGCAAACCAGGCAATTCCGTGGACGACGGCACTTGCTAAGTCTGTGAACCTGACAAACGGAGCATCCAGGATTGCAGCGCTTGACCAGGGAGGGTCACCGATCACCTATATGTTCACACAGATCTTTACGAGAGAAAATCTTGCAGGGCTGGCTGTCATCGCCGTAATCTACGCAGTCTGTCTCGTATTCACTGTAAGGACATCCAAGGCCAGAGCGGCCGCATTAAAAGAAGAACAGTAAAACATCAGAAAACCGGGCGGGCTTTTGCCCGCCCGGACTGATAACCGAAGATCAGGAGGGAAAAAATGCCATTAATGACAACAACACAGATGCTCCTTGATGCCCAGAAAAACGGGTATGCAGTGGGCGCTTTTAATGTAGAGAATATGGAGATGGTCATGGCAGTCATGGAGGCAGCCGAGGAGCTTCGTTCCCCGGTCATCATGCAGACTACGCCGTCCACGGTAAACTACGCGGGACTGGATTATTTTCTGGCAAATGTACGGACCGCAGCGGAGCGTGCCAGTGTGCCTATTGCCATGCATCTGGATCACGGAAACAGCTTTGAACTGGCCATGCAGGCTTTGAGGACCGGCTATACATCCATTATGATCGATGGTTCCCATGAATCCTTTGAGGAGAATATTCGGCTTACCAAGTCCGTAGTCGATGCATGTGCTCCTTCCAAAGTGCCTGTGGAAGCGGAGCTGGGAAAAGTCGGGGGAAAGGAAGATGACCTGGACGGAGGGGCCGGAGGCTACACAGAACCTTCCGAAGCATTAGAATTTGTAAATAAAACGGGCATCACCTCCCTGGCTGTGGCTATCGGCACAGCCCACGGAGTTTACAAGGGAGAACCGAAACTGGACCTTCTGCGCCTGTCAGAAATTCGGGAAGCAGTCTCCATACCATTAGTACTCCACGGAACAAGCGGTGTGCCGGATGAGACAGTGGCGGAATGTGTCAAACGGGGAATCTGCAAGGTGAATTACGCCACAGATCTACGGATTGCCTTTTCAAAAGGGGTTACCGGTGTGCTCAGACAAAAACCGGATACGATCGATCCTAAAAAATATAATGCTGCGGGAAAAGAAATGGTAAAGGACTATGTCAAATCAAAAATGAAGGTTGTAAAGAGTGAAGGAAAGGCTTAGGTGAGTGGAATGAAAGCAGGAGTGGTCCATGCAAAAAATGATATCCGGTTCGAGGAAATCAAGACCCCGGTGCCGGAAAAAGGGCAGGTGCTGGTCAAAGTCAAATATACAGGGATCTGCGGATCTGATGTGCCGAGAGTCAACGGGGATGCGTGTCATTTCTTCCCAAATGTGCTGGGACATGAATTTTCCGGTGTGGTAGAAACCGTAGGAGAAGGAGTATCCTCCTTAAAGCCGGGTGACCGGGTGGCCGGTGTGCCGCTGGTTCCGTGCATGGAATGTGAGGACTGCCGGAAGGGGAATTATTCCCTCTGTAAGCATTACAGTTTTATCGGCTCCAGAGAATTCGGAAGCTTCGCCGAGTATGTGGCAGTGCCGGAGAAAAATGCGATAAAATTTGAGGATTCCGTATCCTTTGAGCAGGGGGCGTTCTTTGAGCCTGCCACAGTGGCTCTCCACGGACTTTTAAGGACCGGCTACCAGGGCGGAGAAGATGTAGCAGTCCTGGGCGGCGGCACCATCGGACTGTTCACGGCCCAGTGGGCAAAGATTTTCGGCGCTAAAAGGGTCACGGTTTTTGACATCAGTGACGAGAGACTTAAGCTTGCGAAGAAACTTAGCATCGATAATGGCATTAATACTCTGGAGGAAGACTTCATGGATCAGGCTATGGCACTCACCGGGGGCAAAGGGTTCGGCTATGTATATGAGACTGCAGGAGTTACCACGACCATGAAATATGCGTTTCGTCTGGCAGCCAACAAAGCGGGAGTCTGCTTTATCGGAACACCAACCAAGGAATTATCTTTCAGTGTGGAAGAATGGGAGAATATGAACCGGAAAGAATTTACCCTGACCGGGTCCTGGATGTCCTACAGCGCCCCGTTTCCGGGGAAAGAGTGGGAGCTCACAGCCCATTATTTTAAGACCGGACAGCTGAAATTTGATGATTCACTGATCTTTAAGAAACTGCCCTTATCTGAGATAGCGGATGCCTTTGAACTTTACAAGGAAAAAGGCGCTGTAAAAGGCAAGATTTTGATTGACAGTGAGGGATGATTTATGATTTTAACAGTGACACTGAATGTATCTGTGGATAAAGCATACAAAATAAAAGGAGCTGTGTGTCCCGGTACCGTCTCCAGGGTGGATGAGTGCAGGAACACCGCAGGAGGAAAAGGGCTCAATGTGGCAAGGATCGCAGACCTGTGCGGAGAAGATGTTTTAGCGGCCGGCTTTGCCGGAGGATTTAACGGTGATTATGTCAAAGCAATGCTCTGTGAAGACGGAATTCAAAGCAGATTTACAAAAGTAAAGGGCGAGTCCAGAAGCTGTATTAATATATTGGACGGGGACGGTACATCCACGGAATTTCTGGAACCGGGTGCACCGGTGGAGGAAGAGGAGTGGCATCGGTTCCTAAAGGATTTTGAAGAGTTGGTAAGGGAAAGCCATGTGGTCACGATCTCAGGAAGTGCTCCAAGGGGGCTTGGGACAGACTGCTACCAAGAGCTGATCGAAATAGTGAAACGGCAAGGGAAACAGGTTATTTTAGATACCAGCGGTGAGTATTTGAGAGAAGGGCTCAAAGCGAAACCTACGATGATAAAACCTAATCAAGAAGAGTTGGAAGACCTGCTTGGAGTGGAGATTAAAAACCGGGAAGACCTGATTTTGGCGGGCAAAAAGCTTGTAAGCCAGGGCATCCCATATGTAGTCATATCCCTTGGGGCCAAAGGAGCTTTGATGATATGTGAAGATAGAATTTATCATGGAAAGCCTCCTGAACTGGACGCGGTGAATCCGGTGGGATGCGGAGATTCCATGGTGGGAGCCTTTGCAGCGGCATTCTGCCAGGGAAAATCAGACAAAGAAGCACTGGCTTATGCAGTGGCAGTGTCTGCGGCCAACGCGATGAATCCGGGGACTGGAAGATTCCGGGTCAAAGACATGGAAGAGATTCTTTCAAAGGCAGAAGTTGAAGAAATTACTTATTAACAGCAGAGAAGCAAGACACTATGCAGCATGGAGTGTCTTGCTTTTTAAAGTTTTCAAGAACTAAATACTGAGGTGCCGGGAGATGAAGTGGGTCTGCCGCTTTGTTTAGACAGGGATATATGTAACAAAATTCCCGTGGTGGCGGATGACCTGTTCCAAATCGGCACAACTGATCCACACCGTGGCAGTGTTATCGTTTGGATGGACTCCGATGCAGGAGCTGTCTTTTAACTCTTCATCTATGAAAACTTCTACAGCCAGGTGTTCATCGTTTAAGATTCCCATGGGAGAGACAGAGCCTTTCGATACCTTCAGATGCTTCATGAGCCGTTCCTCCGATGCGAAACTTAATCTGGATGAACCGATGGTCTGCCGGAGTGTTTTCAGATCCACAGGCTTGTCTCCGGCAGCAAGAACAAGAAAATGCCGCTTGCCGCTGCCGTCTCTTAAAAAGAGATTTTTTGCGATGGATTCATTGGGTCTGGTCAGATGCAGAGCCTCGATCTCCTCCATGGTATAGGCAGCAGGGTGATCTTCGTACTCATATGGGATGTGGAGGCGGTCAAGCGTCTCTAATACCTTTTGTTTCATGTTTAAGTCCTTCTTTCTATTGGATCAGTGACAGAAGTTCGTCCGGTTTTTCCAGCACAACAGCATATTCTTTTTTTAATGCCTCAGAAGCTCCCCATCCTGCCAGGGCAAAATCACATCCGGCAGCTCTGGCACAGTCTATATCATAGCTGGTATCCCCGATAAAGAGCGTTTGGCTTATCGGTATTTCAGACTGTTCTGCCAAATATAACAGAGGTTCCGGATCCGGTTTGGCATGGGAAACCTCGTCCAGGCAGATGGAGTGCTCCATGAAACGTTTCAGCCCATGGCGCTCCATCGTTTCTTCATATTCAATTCGGAGTTTATTTGTGGCAACGCCCAGGGTAAGCCCTTTTTGACTCAGGGCAGACAACGTATCTAAAATTCCGTCAAATGGATGGATCGTATGTGCATAGCAGTCAATATATTTTAACCACCCGTGAATACTTCCTTCAGGAAAGCCCATAGAGTCCAGCAGGGCCAGGCTGTCGCCGCCGAGAACAAACTCAAGCTCTTTAAGAGGCCTGCATTCATTCCATATCTCTTCGTACAGGTCTCTGAAGCCTGCGAGAATGGAATATTTGGTGTCCAGCAGAGTACCGTCCAGATCAAAACAGATCATTTTATAATCAAGTGATAAGTGATTCATATGTCTTCCTCATTTTATAAAACAGAAATCGTATAGGCAAGTGTCTCTGACTGTTCCGGGGCCAGCATGCGGACTCCGCGTTTGTGTTCAAAAATATCGTCTTCATCAGAGCAGGTAGAAGTGCCTGACCAGGGTTCAATTGCCACAAACGGGCCGTCGTTGGCGCTGGACCAGATGCCAAGGTAATCAAAGTCTTCAAAATCCACACGGATTCCTTTTCCCGTCTCTTTATGCAGCAAAGAAGCCGATCTGGATTCCAGAGTGTCAAAGATCAGGGCGTCGTCATAAAAGAGTTCGTGTTTTACACCGAAGGAAGATGCATGATCAAGAAAAGCCTTTCTGTTGTTTACATTGATCAGGCCGTCCTCTGTCAAAACCGGGCATCCGGCTGCTTCCGGCTTTTCAAATTCTATGATATAATCCTCGAAAGCTTCTCCGTCATGGAGAGGGCAGTTAAACGCGGGATGTCCTCCGACAAAATACGGCATTACTTCAGATCCGCAGTTCTTTACGGTGTGTTCGACTATCACACTGCGGTCTTTGATCCGGTACGTCATTTCCAGCTCAAAGTCAAAGGGGAAAGATTTCATGGTTTCTGCGTCAGCATGCAGAAACAAAGAAATGCTGTTATTGTCCAGGCGCCGGAGAGTAAATTCACATCTTCTGGCGATTCCGTGCCTGCCCATGGAACAGGATTTTCCGTCTCCAATTTGCGCTTCCCCGTTTCTTAAACTGCCGCAGATTGGAAACAAAATCGGAGCCTGTCCGCTCCAGTAATCAGGATTGCCCTGCCATAAATACTCTAAGCCTGTTTTATCTTTAATAGAAGTAAGGCCTGCCCCGGATGTGTCGACAGAAACTGAAAGAACATCGTTTTTTACTTGATATGAACTCATATTACGCTCCTTTTGCTGAACAAAAATAAACAAGTTTCTTTTCAGAATATTATACCTTATCGCGCGAAGCGCGCCAAGCCTGAAAGGCATAAAATACGGTGTGCCCTGCGGGTATACCTTATCGCACGAAGTGCGCCAAGCCTGAAAGGCATAAAATGCGGTGTGCCCTGCGGGTATACCTTATCGTACAAAGCGAGTCTACATGAGAAAGAAGAGAGAAATATTTAATAAATCGTTTATAAACTAAATTGTATTTTTATGTAATTATAAAACAAAATATGGTAAAATTTGTTGTGAATTACATTATAATATAAAAGGAGTAATGATTTATGGCTGAAAAGAAGTTTTATGCAGTTAGAAAAGGGAAAAAACCAGGTATTTATAGTACATGGGATAAGTGTAAAAAGCAGGTAGATGGATTTTCAGGAGCAGAATATAAAGGTTTTGGAACTTTGATAGAGGCGGAAACATTTTTATATAATACAGAAAAGCAAACGAAGTCTATCAGAATTAACGAAAATGAAGACAATGAGATTATTGTCTATGTTGATGGCAGCTACAATGATATTACAAAAGAAGTTTCTTATGGTATGGTCACTATACATAACGGAAAAGAGAGATATTTTTCTGGAAAGGTCAAAGAAAAGGATTTAGCAGAAATGCGTAATGTGGCTGGAGAAATTAAAGGCGCAGAGGCTGCAATGTGTTACGCAATAAAGAATAATTATGAAAAATTAGTGATATATCATGATTATGAAGGTATTTCCAAATGGTGTACCGGGGAATGGAAAGCTAAAAAAAAGGGAACTCAGGATTACAAGGAGCTTTTTGAAAATGTAAGTAAAAAATTAAAGATCGAATTTGTAAAAGTGCAGGGTCATTCTGGTGATAAATATAATGATATAGCAGATATGTTAGCAAAAAAAGTTATATTTGGAGAGGAAGCAAAAGGTCAAAGAGAAGAATGCTGTGGTGAGCTAAAAGGCAATGTGTATATAAATAGAAATTTAGATGAATTGTATGAAATGCTATTGAATGAAGGTGCAATTTTGTGGGAATCCTTTAAAGGAGGGGAAATAAGAAGTATTGGAAACCAAAAGCGATTTGAATTTTTTGTTGATAAAAAGAAGGCTTATTTAGATATTCATCAAAGACGTGATGGAACTACTACATTTAATCCAACAGGATTAAATATAGAATATTCGTTCTTGTTAAAAGAGGCAATTGAGAAGTGTGGAGTAAGAAATACTTCTGAAAATAAAAACTATACTATCTATCTTGGTGAAGAGTGGTGCAGAAATGTATTAGAATATTTAAAACAACTTCCAGATGTAAATGTTAAAGATATTAGTGATAAAAATAAAGAAGCATTCCAGTTCGTGAGTAAAATTGGTGATAGATTGACATTAAGTTTATATGACTATAAAGTTATGGTTCAAGGGAAACCGCTATACTTGTATCATGAGTTTTTATCATTCATTTCTCATGCTCCACAGGTTACCGTTAATGATGTTGTAGATTTAACCAATACTTTTAATGATACAATAGGGGAAGCAAGCGATACAAAAGCGAAAATGGGTGAGTTATTGCCTACTGCGTATAATGATGGTAAAATAGAAGAAACTATATGGAAATTGTTTTCTCCTTCCATTATTTTGATTGAGGATGAAAAGAAACTGGATGATTATAGTGCTTGTGTTTTTCCTGCATTAAGAGCTTTAGAAGGATATCTAAAGTTGCTTTTGAATGTAAAAGGTATTGTTGTTGATAAAAGTCATACATTTGGGTCTGTATTTAGACCAGAAAGAAAAGGTGATGAAACTAGTAATCATGTTTTGATGCAAAAGTATAAAATCTTAATAAACAACAGTACATTTGAGCAGGTTTTAGAAGAAATATATAATTATTTTAGGAGGAATCGTCATACTATATTTCATGTAGACCATGTAATAATTGCAACAAGGTTAATTGAAGAAAAGCAAGAGGCAAAAGATATCTTCGCTCAGATAGTCTACTTGATTGAAAATACATATAGAAGAGTAGAAAGTGAATTATAGAGAGAAATAGAAAGGTGGTGGCTATAATGAAGAACTTTGCTGTAAAAAAAATACACAATAATATTTATCTGATTATTGCGACTTCATATGATAGCCCTATCAACAATTTAGATGAGGTAGAATCAGAAATAAGTGGTTATACTGGTAAAGTTATTTTTGATTTAACATTAATAAATGGGACCAATAGTAATAGGTATCTAGAAGCAGAGGCATTGGCCGGAAAAATAGATTTGAAATCATTTAAGATTAGAAAAGAGCTTGATGATACAATGAATGAAGTAAGAAAAAGATTTTTTCAAAATAATGAAAAGATTTTAGAACAATCTACAATTACAAATAGTTTGAAGTTTCTACTGAAGACAGGGAAATGTATTTGAGACTAAATAGAATATTTAAATTACAAACCGAGGGTGATTTTTTTACTCTCGGTTTGTAATTTCATGTATTATACAAAGGTAAAAGGGGATATTTATGACAAGCAGCCGTTTATTTGAGATCATTTATATTTTGCTGGAGAAAAAGAAAGTGACAGCACCGGAGCTCGCCGAGAGGTTTGAGGTTTCGGTGAGAACAATCTACCGGGACATAGATGCACTCAGCAGTGCGGGCATACCGGTATACTGCACTCAGGGAAAGGGAGGGGGCATTGGCCTGCTGGAAGACTTTGTCATGGACAAGTCTGCCCTTACGGAAGAGGAACAAAGTCAGATTCTTCTCTCACTCCAATGCATGGCAGTCACGAATCACATGGATGCCAAAAAACTCTTATCCAGATTGTCCAGCCTGTTCCAGAAGGACGATGAGAACTGGGTCTATGTGGACTTTTCACGGTGGAACCCAAGAGGAGAAAAGGAACTGTTTGAAACACTGAAAGAAGCGATCCTTAACAGGGAAGTGGTCATATTTGATTACTATAATGCAAAGGGCGAATATTCCAGAAGGGAAGCAGAGCCCATGCAGCTGTATTTCCGCGGCATGGACTGGTATCTCACGGCATTCTGTAAAAAGAGCGGGGAGATACGGATCTTTAAGCTCAAGAGGCTTAAAAATTTGGTAAAAACAGAAGAACGCTTTTTGAGAAAAGACATTCGGGATATGAAAACAATGCCGTCTCTGGAAGAAAAAAAGGATATGGAAGTATCCGTCAGGGCAGAGAAAAGTCTTGGATTCCGCGTCTATGATGAATTTGATCCGGACTGGATCAGAGAGGAGAAGGAGGCTTTTTATATCACATTTCCTTGTGCAGATGAAGAATGGCTGTATGGATGGCTTCTATCCTTCGGCCCGGGGCTTGAGGTGCTGGGGCCAAAAGAAGTCCGCAGCGAAATGAAACGCCGTCTCCGCCTTATGGCGGGACAATATGAAGAAAACATTTAAAACCTGACAGACAGCTGTCAGGTTCTCTGTTGTACAATAAAGAAAAAACAATGGAGGAACAATTATGAACTATGAAGTGGTAGAATTAGAAGAAAAGATGGTTGCAGGGATCAGCGCGAGGACATCCAATGATGCACCGGATGCCGGAATGGTGATCGGATCCTTGTGGGGGCGGTTTTTTGAAGAAGGAATTTTTTTTAATATCTCAAACAAAGTAAACGAAAAGAGTATCGGTCTGTATTCTGATTACAATGATGAGAATATGCAGGAATATCAGATTACGGTAGGATGTGAGGTCAGCAGCACTGAGCAGAATCAGGAAGGACTCACCTTTACTGTAATTCCAAAAGGAAAATATGCAAAGTTTATTGTCCGGGGACATATGCAGAAAGCGGTGAGCGAGTTTTGGATCAAGCTGTGGAAGATGGATTTAAACCGCAGCTTTACTGGAGACTTTGAAGAGTATCAGCCGGGAGGCACGCTGGAAGACTCAGAAATCCATATGTATATTGCACTGAGGGAGTGATTCATAAGAATGGATTATGTAAAAGCAAAACATATCATCACCAAAGGACCGGGAGACTCCTGGTTCGGCGGAGATTATAACATGAATATATACCGTGGCTGCTGCCACGGCTGTATTTATTGTGACAGCCGGAGTGACTGTTATCATATTGAGAATTTTGATCAGGTGAAAGCGAAAGAACATGCCCTGGAAATCATCCGGGATGATCTGAGAAGGAAAACAAAAAAGGGAGTTGTGGCAACCGGAGCCATGAGTGATCCGTACAATCCTTTTGAAAAAGAGCTGATGCTGACCAGGCATGCTCAGGAGCTTCTGAACGCATTTGGATTCGGCAGCGCCATCGCTACGAAAAGCGCCATGATCACAAGAGATATTGACATACTCGAAGAAATAAAAGAACACTCCCCGGTGATCTGCAAGCTGACCATTACAACCTGTGATGATTCCATGTGTAAAAAGATAGAGCCGGGAGTATCCCTGTCATCTGAACGTTTTGAGGCTCTTGCAAAACTCAAAGACGCGGGGATTTTTGCAGGAATTTTAATGATGCCGGTGCTTCCGTGGATCGAGGATACAGAAGAAAATATTCTTGGTATCGTAAAGAAGGCGAAAGAATGCGGAGCAGATTTTATCTATCCTGCCTTTGGAGTGACATTGAGGCAGAATCAGAGAGAATGGTATTTTGAGAAACTGGACAGACTGTTTCCGGATGACAATTTGAGGGAAAAATATAAGAAGAGATATGGAGACCGGTATCAGTGTGCCAGTCCGCATGCAAAACAGCTGTGGAGCCGGTTTGCGGCCGCCTGCAATGATGCGGGCATCCTGTTTAATATGCGTCATATCATTACGGCATACCGGCGTCCGTATGAAGCCAGACAAATGAGTTTTTTTGACCAGTTTTAAGAACGTATCACAAGGGGCACTGTACAGCAGATGTACAGTGCCCCTTTGTGCCTGAGTGGAAAAAGTTTTTTAAATATGGTAAACTAGAAAATACAGTGCTGACAATTCTATAATAGACAAATGAAATTTGTTTTATAGAAAACAGAATAAAAGGATCTGGAGAGATACAGATCCTTTTGACTGTTTATACAAAAGGAGTGAATTGAATGATAGAGTTTCAACATGTAACTAAGAGTTTTAAAGATAATAAAGTCCTGTCGGATATCTCTCTGACGATTGAAGATGGGGAACTGGTGGCGATCATCGGTTCCAGCGGCTGCGGAAAGACCACGACGCTGAAGATGATCAACCGGCTGATCCGGCCGACGAAAGGCAAGATTTTCATCGACGGAAAAGACATTGAAGATATGAATAAAGTCGAGATGCGGCGCAGTATCGGATATGTGATACAGCAGGCCGGGCTGTTTCCCCACATGACGGTCAGAGAGAACATCGAACTGATTCAAAGATTAGAAAAAAAGGACGAAGAACAGATCAGCAAGAATACGGAATATCTTATGGATATGGTCGGCCTTAACGGAGATGAATTTCTGGACCGGTATCCCAATGATCTGAGTGGAGGGCAGCAGCAGCGTGTCGGTGTCGCCAGAGCACTTGCCAACAATCCAAAGATTATGCTGATGGACGAGCCTTTTTCGGCGCTGGACCCAATGACAAGGGTCAGCCTTCAGGATGAGCTGATTGCTCTCCATGAGAAAGTGGACAAAACCATCGTATTTGTCACCCACGATATGGATGAGGCGATCAAGATCGCAGACAAAATCTGCATCATGAAAGACGGCTATATTCTCCAATATGATACACCGGAAGAAATCCTGAAAAATCCCGCAAACGAGTTCGTGGAAAACTTCGTAGGGAAGAACCGTATCTGGGGGTCACCGGAGTACATAAAGGTGGAGGATATTATGATTGAAAATCCCGTCACCTGTATCGGTGACCTGTCCAGGACCCGATGTGTCAAAAGGATGAAAGAACGGCATGTAGATACGCTGTTAGTAGTGGACGAAAACAGGAAACTTCAGGGAATGATCAACAGAAAAGCCCTGTACCGTGCCAAGAATCCGCTGGCTGCAGCGGAGACCATGATGAAGACAGATGTTTTGACTGCAAGTCCGGATGACAATATCCTGCAGCTTTTAAAACTGATTGACGAATATGATGTAGGAAATATTCCTGTAGTTGATGAAAATGAAAAGGTACTTGGACTGATCACAAACAGCAATCTGATCTCTACGCTGAGCCAGCAGTATCTAACAGAAGATGAGGAAGACACAGAGGACCGGACGTCAGATGAAGGCCAACAAGACATGACAGAGAAGGAGGTGTAACCGATGGAATTTATTCAGTATATGATACAAAATAAAGAACAGATTTTATCTCTGGTGACAGAACATATCGAACTCACCGCCATCGCAGTGGGCTGCTCCATTCTCGTCGGTGTCCCTCTCGGTATCCTGATCAGCTATGTAAAGAACCTGAATAAACCAGTACTTGGAGTCGCAAATGTAGTACAGGCGATCCCGAGCATGGCGCTTTTGGGATTGTCCATTCCTCTGTTGGGAATCGGTACCCTGCCGGCTGTTGTGATGGTCATTATTTATTCCCTGCTTCCGATCATAAAGAATACATTTACCGGTATTAACAGTATCAGTCCGGAAATGGTAGAAGCGGCTAAGGGAATCGGATTAACAAAAGCACAGGTGCTGTTTAAAATAAAAATTCCTCTGGCCCTGCCGATCATCATGGCAGGTGTAAGGATTTCTGCGGTAACCGCGGTGGGGCTTATGACTATGGCCGCATTTATCGGTGCCGGAGGACTCGGATATCTGGTGTTTTCAGGAATCCGTACAGTGAATAACGCTCAGATCCTGGCAGGGGCTATCCCGTCCTGTATCCTGGCACTTCTGGTAGATTATCTCACAGGACTGATTGAAAAACTTGTGACGCCGATCAGCCTGCAGCAGGGATATGAGGGTTCAAAAGAACAGTTAAAAAGAAAGAGAAGACGCCAGAAAGGTGTGCTTGTACTGGTAGGAATTCTGGTGGCTGCCATCATGGGCAATTCTATAATTGGAAGCTTCAAGGGAGATGATAAGAGGATTGCCATCGGAAGTAAGGATTTCACAGAACAGCTGGTCCTCTGCAACCTCTACGCCGATGTGATCGAGGATAAAACGGACATCAAAGTGGACCGCCGTGAGAACCTGGGAGGCAGTGAAGTCTGCTATGAGGCACAGGACAAAGGGGAGATTGACATGTATGTGGAATACACAGGAACCGCATATATGAATATTCTGAAAGAAGAATCCACCAATGACATGGATAAAGTCTACAATACTCTGAAGAAATATTTTAAGGAAAAGAATAATTTTGAAGTCCTGGATCAGACGAAGTTTAACAATACCTATACACTGGCTGTGACCAAAGAGACCGCAAAAAAATATAATCTGAACAAAATCAGCGATTTACGGGGAGTCGGCTCACAGCTGAGCATCGGATCCACTCTGGAATTTTTAAACCGTGCCGACGGTATCCCGGGATTATGTGAAACTTATGGTTTTAAGTTTAAGAATGAGACGGGAATTGACGGCTCACCGAGATATACGGCATTGGAAAATAAAAAAGTTGACGTAGTGGATGCATTTGCCACAGACGGCCTGTTAAAAAAGTTTAAGCTGAAGGTGCTGGAAGATGACAAAAAATATTTTCCGCCATATTATGCAGTGCCGGTTATCAGGGAGGATACGCTTAAAAAGTATCCGGAACTCGAAAAGGTTATTAACGAATTGAGTGCTGTCTTGACGAATGATGCCATGATGGAAATGAATTATGAGGTCGATGAACTTGGAAAGGAACCGAGAGAAGCGGCACATGATTACCTTGTAGAACAGGGAATTATTGAAAAATAGAAGATCTAAGAGAAGCGTCTGCAGATTTCCTGCAGGCGTTTCATTTTTTTATTTCATAGACTAACTATGTCAAGTGTTTTATTAAAAGTTAGTTAAGTATGTTCTTTTAGAACCTTGATAATGGCATGACAAATAAAGCACCTTCACAGCTGCTTTGAAAAAATGTGATAGAAAATAAAATTACTTTATGTATGCGGTATGGTTCATTTCCATGCTGTACAAAGTTCGGACAAGCTTTTTGGCTACATGGGATACTGCTACATTGTAGTGTTTTCCTTCAGAGAGTTTTTTCTGAAGAAATTCCTTGAAAGTATCATCCCAGTTGCCAACATTTTTAGCGGCAGTAAAGAGTGCATAACGCAGGTATTTTGAACCTCGTTTCACCATTCTTGCATGAGTAGAGGTAGATTGTCCTGATTGATAAATGGAGGGTTCCATACCAGCGAAGGCGAGTATTTTTTCGGCTGATGAAAAATTAGAAAAATCACCAACTTCAGCATGGATCATCGCCGCAGTCATGTAGGAAATACCAGGGATTGTAATAAAGGGAGAATCTATTTCTTCGATGATTTCTTTGATTCTTGCTTCAACAATGCTGATCTGTTCTTGAAGAAGCCTGATACGGACAAGGGTTTGCTGCAGTTCGAGGCTTAGTATCCCATCGCTGGTTCCAATGGACTGCTTTGCGGCACTGCGTATTTCGATAGCTTTCTCCCGTCCATAGTGTCCTTTGGAATATTTCCGAAGAAGAGTTGTAAGATGGGTTAGATTCGCAGTTGAAAGAGCAGAAGCAGAGGTATATTCAGACATGAGCTGATAGACAGAATTCACCTGTACTTGGTGGACAATCTTTTCTAACTCAGGAAAGATCAGGTTCATAAGTCTTGAAAAAGAAACTTTTAAGACAGAACAGTCCTGAACGAGATTGAAGCGGTATCTGGTTAGTGACTTAAGTTCTCTTCTATGGTATGATGCAGGTATGTAGGGCGTTAGCTTCTGCGTCATAAGCAGCGATACGATAGAGTGAACATCGGCCTTATCCGTCTTCGTCTTTCTAAAGCTTAGACTTTTTCTGTAAAGACTGGTATGTAACGGATTAAGAATGAAAATGGGAAGATTTTTGTTAACGAGAAACTCTAAGATGTTGCTGCTGTAATGACCGGTTGCTTCCAGCCCTATTTTTATTTGTGAAGCAGAGTCAGAGGAGGCTTGAATCCGGGAAAAAAGGAAGTCAAACCCTTCCAGAGAATTAGAAATGGTAAAGTGATCAAAAAGAATTTCCCCATCAGAATTAGAAATAAGGCAGTCATGTTTATCTTTGGCAACATCAATACCAATGTAGATCATAATAGTACTCCTTTGTAATAGATTGACACTGTATGGTGAACCCACAGAACTGTCTGCAATGTAGCCTCGTGCGAAATAAAACGTCAAGCGTTATCTAAGTGATTAACATTGAAGCAGACAACTGTGGTTAGAGCCTATGAACAAACGTCAAAGCGTTAGGAAAGTTCAACTAATCCACAGTGTCTATAAACAGTATACTCATTCAAGAACAGAATAAGGAACTATTAATAATCTAGCATACGAGGAAAGTTCTACGACCTTCCCTATGAAATAAAAAACGCTCCCCGGGCTGTACACAGATGCGTAAGGAAATTATTTGACTACGTCAAATCGCATCTGGCACACAAAGTTGTCAAGCCCCTCAAAGATTGAGGGGTTGGGGAGTTGAAGTGGCTTGCCACTTTGTTCTAGTCATGCTTATATAAAAGCTGCCATTAATATAAATATGGGTGGAATTTTGTCTGCCGTTATGCTAATATGACTAGGTATGTTATCAAATAAATAGAATGAGATAGCGGATAAATTTAAGAAATAAGGAAAGAGGAAGATAGAATGGCAGGCAGCATAGAAAAGGAAATCGGACGGAGGAGGACTTTTGCGATCATCTCTCACCCGGATGCAGGTAAGACAACGCTTACAGAAAAGTTTTTGTTATATGGGGGAGCGATCAACACGGCAGGTTCGGTAAAAGGAAAGGCCAACGCAAAACATGCAGTCTCAGACTGGATGGAAATTGAAAAGGAGAGGGGAATCTCTGTGACTTCCTCTGTTCTTCAGTTTGAATACGATGACTACTGCATCAATATTCTGGACACTCCGGGACATGAGGACTTTTCCGAGGATACCTACCGGACTCTGATGGCTGCAGACTGTGCGGTGATGGTCATTGACGCGTCCAAAGGTGTGGAGGCACAGACGATCAAATTATTTAAAGTGTGTGTCATGAGGCACATTCCTATTTTTACTTTTATCAATAAAATGGACCGGGAGGCAAAAGATACATTTGAACTCCTGGATAATATTGAAAAGGTGCTCGGGATTGACACCTGTCCGGTTAACTGGCCGATCGGATGCGGAAAAGAGTTTAAGGGAGTCTATGAGAGAAACAGCAGAGAGATTCTGGGATTTGAGTCGGTATCTACAGGCGGTTCCAAGGAGGCGAAAGAGACCATCATTTCCATTGATGACGGACAGGCTGAGCAGATGATAGGAGAGGACTTCTACGAAAATCTTATGGAAGAAATTGAACTCCTGGACGGTGCATCCCAGCCTCTCGATATGGAAAAAGTGCATAAGGGAGAACTTTCCCCGGTATTTTTTGGATCTGCGCTGACGAACTTTGGTGTGCAGCCATTCTTGGAGCACTTCCTTCAAATGACCACAGCGCCGCTTCCGAGAGTATCGAAAGGAACAGAGATTGCTCCTGCGGAACATGATTTTTCTGCTTTTGTCTTCAAGATCCAGGCAAATATGAATAAAAACCACAGGGACAGAATCGCATTTATGAGAATATGTTCCGGTAAATTCGAAGCCAACATGGAAGTAAAGCATGTACAGAGCAAAAAGAAAATGCGCCTTTCCCAGCCGCAGCAGATCATGGCGCAGGAAAGGAAGATTGTAGACGAAGCCTACGCCGGAGACATCATCGGTGTGTTCGATCCGGGCATCTTTTCCATCGGGGACACGGTCTGCATGCCGAAAGACGACTTTGAGTATGAGGGGATCCCTACGTTTGCGCCGGAGCATTTTGCCAGGGTCATTCAGCTGGACTCCATGAAGAGAAAGCAGTTTGTCAAAGGGGTGGAACAGATCGCCCAGGAAGGCGCCATCCAGATTTTCCAGGAGCATCAGGCAGGATTTGCGGAAATTATTGTAGGAGTGGTCGGGACACTCCAGTTTGACGTGCTGAAATACCGCCTGGAGAACGAATACAACTGTGAGATCCGTCTGGAGCCGCTTCCGTACCAGGCGATCCGCTGGATTAAGGATGTCCAGACAGACATGAATAAGTTAAAAGGCGTTGCAGAGGTAAAGAAAGTCCGGGATATGAGAGGAAATCCGCTTCTTTTATTTAAAAACGAATGGGGCATCCAATTTGTTCTGGACCGCAACGAAGGGCTGGAACTGGTAGAATTCAGCAAAGAGTAACGAAAAGTGGTTGACAGAATCAGTTTTTAACTGTATGATAGTAAGAGTTGCGAGAAGCAGCAGGAACAAGAAAGAAGAGTATCCACTCTCACCTTAGCACCAGAGTGACTTGGGTTAATATTTAAGAAATTGATTCTATAATCATGCTTGAATGTAAAGTGGATAGTCTGACTATCCACTTATTTTTTATGGAGGTGTAACGTTATTAGCGATTTAATGATCAATGGACAAATCAGAGACAAAGAAGTACGGCTGATCGGAGAAGATGGGTCACAGTTAGGGATTATGTCCGCAAGGGAAGCTCAGAAAAAGGCTGATGAGGCTGAACTGGATTTGGTGAAGATTTCTCCGAAAGCGAAACCGCCTGTGTGCAAGATCATCAATTACGGAAAGTATAAGTATGAACTGGCCCGCAAGGAGAAGGAAGCGAAGAAAAAGCAGAAGACCGTTGAGGTAAAAGAGGTTCGGATGTCTCCGAACATTGATACAAATGATCTGAATACAAAAATCAGCCATGCCAGAAAGTTTTTGTCTAAGGGTGCCCGTGTTAAAGTAACGCTTCGTTTCAGAGGAAGAGAACTTGCTCATGTAAATTCCAGCAAGGGAATCCTTGATGAGTTTGCAAAAGCTTTAGATGACGTAGCGACCGTTGATAAACGTCCTAAATTTGAAGGCAGAAGTATGATTATGTTTTTAGCACCTAAGAACTAGTGCCAGGAAGAAAGAAGAAAGTACAAGGAGGAAATTATCATGCCAAAAGTAAAGACATGTAGAGCAGCAGCAAAAAGATTTAAAAAGACAGGAACAGGAAAATTAAAAAGAAATAAGGCATATAAGAGCCATATCTTAACAAAAAAATCTCCTAAGAGAAAGAGAAATCTTAGAAAATCTGCAGTGACAGATTCTACAAACGCAAAAGTAATGAAGAAGATTTTACCGTATTTATAAGATAGAATATTGAAGGAGGTACTATAAGAAATGGCAAGAATCAAAGGCGGAATGAACGCAAGAAAGAAACATAATAAAGTATTAAAGCTGGCAAAGGGTTACAGAGGTGCCAGATCAAAACAGTATAGAGTTGCAAAACAGTCTGTTATGAGAGCTCTCACATCTTCTTACGCAGGAAGAAAACAGAGAAAACGCCAGTTCAGACAGTTATGGATCGCACGTATCAACGCAGCTGCAAGAATGAACGGTTTATCTTACAGCAAATTTATGCACGGATTAAAGTTAGCTGAAGTTGACATCAACAGAAAGATGCTTTCTGAGATGGCAATCAGCAATCCGGAAGCATTTACAGCATTAGTTGATGTTGCAAAGGGAAAACTGGCTTAAGATATTTTTGGGAGTGTCCCAAAGCTTATATAAACCTCCAAACTGATGTAAGTAAAATTACACAGTTTGGAGGTTTTATTATGAGAAAGTTTGTTTATTCTAAGTTTCTCTCAAAGAAATCAAGAAATTCTTCTTTTGTTTTCAAGAATCTGGAATCGTTTAAGTTAGCACCGCTATATAAAAGTTCATTGATCAGACGAAATAACATTGTACGCTCTTCTAATCGAAAAGCAGCCAAAATGATAATACGTGTTTTATGAGAATTGATTTTGATGCGATGTTCTAATGTTGCTATAGAAAGTACGGTTTTTGAACTTGCTTTCATTGAATAAGCTATTGTTACACTAGGCTGTAATGAGAAAGACAAAATAGATTCTCTCTGCAGAACGTCCGCTAAATAGTTTTCTGATACATATCTATTTTCTGAAAAATCGGAGAATAAAAGTTCAATTATGTATTTCCAATCTTGAGTGTCAATTCTCTCGTGCCAACATCCATTTTCCAATAAGTCTAAAGAGCTGGGGAGTGAATCATCATAAAATTGATGAATTTGTTGGTTGATAATATGAGTATTAACGTTGTTCTGATCTTCAATCGTAAAAAAGGGTGAAATAGAGATACAATGACAGTCTGTGTCATTCGTAATTTCTTTTCCGGAAGTATTTAAAATCAAGTCTGTATCTGAAAAATCAAAGGTATCTTTCATATGAATTGGCAATAATTCAGTAATCTCTAAATAATCTTTAAACTTATCTAATATTCGATACTTTAAATCCCAGATGGAAGGCAAATTTAAATGGCACATGACAACAGTTTTTTGTTTTGGAACTGTATAATTATAATAGCGTAAAGCTCCGGCAATGCAGAATGCCAGATATAATATTTCAGTTTCATTCAAATAGCGCTGATAATAACTGTGTGCTAATTCCTGAACACTGTAAGCGATTTCTAATTCAATTAAAATGTTGGATCGTACCGCATTTACCTGTAAAGAAATCTCATTAAAATAATGCAGCGGCAAACTTAAATAGCGAAAATGCTGTAAAATTGTAATATAAAAATCCTCGTTTGCAGAAAAATCAATATGGAAATTCTGTTGGATTTGTTGAATATAAGCATCAGTAAGTTTAAGAATGGATGGGTCAAAATACTGGCCAACAGTTTTGAATGTCAATTTTTTCGCATCTAATAATCGTGCACAGGAGATTATTAGATAAATGTCTTTTCGATCTTCTGTCCCAAAAGAACAATTCAGCTTTTTTTCAAGGGAGTTTAATAAACAATTGGCAGGATGAAGAATCTCTGAGTCAACATAGGTAAGTTCCATTTCTTCTGTCACAGGGTGATTTGAAATAATGCGATAGTACATAATTGCAATAGCTAAATTAAGTTTAATCATGTTGATATCTTCTACAATAATATGGTATTTTGCCAAATAATAATTCGTTTCCTGGATGATGAGACGAAGTATTTTTGCATCAAGATAAAAATTTTCGGAGTACATTGTTCCTGTTGAGCTGTAATTCCAGTGATCGGATAATAAGTGATTCAGAATATAACGTTTTTTTCGTTCATTTTCTTCAAAAGAAATAAACGTCTTATTTCTGATTAACTTAATATATGGATCTTTTTGTGTGAAAGATGCACGTAATTCTTTTAAATCATGTTCTAAAGTTGTCCTGCTGACAAACATTTCTTCTTCAAAATCATATAAATTTAAGTTGCTTTCTGCTAAGCACAGACGAAAAGCAAGATGGCGGACACGTTCCTCTTTTGATAAAAAAGAAGTGGTCATATGTAGAAGCTGCTTCAATTCCTTTTCGCAGTCTGCTTTCAATAAATATCCCCATCGGCGTTTTGACAAAATACAGATAGATGTATTTTTTAATGAATCATTGATTTCGATAATATCATGTCGAATTGTTCTTGAAGATACGTGCAAGTGTTCCGCCAATTCTTCTCCGGTTGTGTAAGTTGTGCGAAGCTGTAAAAAATGGATGAGCTGCCGCTGCCGGAGAGAAAGAGATAATGTATCCATAGTAACCTCCCAATTAGAAAATTTGTTATTTCTATTGTATCAAATATAAGAAATATTACAAAAAAATTTCCTTAATAAAACGGAAAAAGCGTGTTTGAGGCAAAGAAAAGATTAGCATACAATGAAATTACAAAATAAAGGAGGAAACAAAAATGAAATATGAAAAAATAAGGAAACAGGTATTAGAAGCGATTTTACAGGCAGTAGAACAAGGATTGATTAATGGTACATCAGGAAACATCGCATTAAGAGATGATGAAGATGATGTTGTGGCAATCACACCAAGCGGAGTTGCATATGGAACAATGAAACCAGAGGACATTGCCATTGTTGACCTAAACGGAAAATGGATGGATGGTCCATACAAACCATCATCAGAAGTACCAATGCATACAGCGGTTCTTAGAGCGAGGCCGGATGTAAAAGCGACAGTTCATACACATGCAATGTTTGCAACTATTATGGCAATGGGTGATGAATCATTAAGACCAATTACACCGCCTCAATGTGAGTTTACACCGGTTCATGTTGTTCCTTTTACCATGCCGGGCAGTGATGATGCAGCGAATAAAGTTGCAGAAGCACTGGGAGAGGATGGAAGATCAGTTTTAATTAAAAATCATGGAATGTTTTGTTGTGGAAAAGACATGAAGTCAGCCATGGATGCCACAATTTATACAGAAGAAATGGCAGTAACAACATACTATGCAAAAGTTCTTGGAAATTACGAGCCAATGCCGGAAGCAGGGGAAAAGAAGATGAAAGAATTAATTGCAGCGGATAAAGCAGTGTAAAGATAGTGATGGAGGCATTTAGATGGCGGAAAAATTTTATGTAAGCAGTGATATTGTATTTGGAAAAGATGCGGCAAAAGAGTTGCCGGGAATATTGAAAGAGTACGAAGCTAAGAGTGTAATGGTTGTATACGACAGCGGAGTAAAGGCCGCAGGGATTGCAGAAAAGATTTTAGAGCAAATTGAAAAAGCAGATGTAAAAGTAACGGTTTTTGACGGAGTGATTCCAAACCCCACCAATGAAGCAGTGGAAGAGGCAGCTATGCTTGCAAGAGAAAATGAAATTGATGTTTTTGTTGCTGTTGGAGGCGGAAGCAGTATTGACTTAACAAAGGCAGTTAATATTCTTATGACAAATCCAGGAGAAATCGGACAATATGGTGGAATGGGATTGGTAAAGAATCAGGTTTTACCATTGATTGCAATTCCAACAACAGCTGGAACTTCAAGTGAAATTACGAATGTTGTTGCGCTGACAGATACAAAAGCGGTTTGTAAATACGTTATCATTGATAACAAAATAGCAGCAAATAAAGTAATTGCAGATCCGGAGTTTACAAAAACAATGCCGCCTTCTGTAACGGCAGCAACAGGAATGGATGCGATTACTCATGCAGTAGAAAGCTATATTTCCAATGAAGCAACAGCATTAACAGAATATCATTCACTAAAAGGACTTCAAATTTTCCACGAAAATCTGCCAAAAGTATATGTAAATGGGGAAGATATGGAGGCTAGAGAACAAATGATGTTAGGATGCGTGATTGCGGGATTTGGGTTCTCTAATGCGAATTTAGGTTTGGTGCATGGGATTGCCCATACATTAAGTGCTCATTTTCATTTAGCTCATGGAATGGCAAATGCAGCTGTTTTACCATATGTAATGGAATACAATGCAGACAGTTGTCCGGAAAAAATGGTAAAAATGGCAGAAGCCATTGGATTATCTCTTTCAGGGAATTTACAAAAAGATCAATATTTGTTATCAGAAGAGCTGCTCAAATTGACAAAACAGTTAGGGATTAAGACTTTGTCAGAACAGGGGATTGAGAACAAAGACTTTGATATGCTGGCGGAGGATGTATTAAAAGAACCTGTTCTTGGATTCAATCCAAAACAAAACATAACAAAGCAAGATATTCTAAATATTCTGAAGAAGGCTTTTTAAAAAAGAGGAGAAAATATGAAACGAAAATGTGAAGGGAAAAAGCAATATCCACATTTGTTTTCTCCATTGCGCATTGGCAATATTAAAATGAAAAATCGAATTATCTGTGCACCGACAAGTCCCAGCATGATTGATTTGAATGGACATTTTACACCAGAAATGATTGCTTATTTAGAAGAAAAAGCAATGGGTGGTGCCGGCGTTGTTACATATGGAGAAGCAATTATACACTCTAAAACAGGGAAATCCCATAATAAGCAATTACAATTAGATGCATTTGGGGTCAGACAGGGGATGAATGAGGCGGCAAGGGCAATTCACAATGCAGGTGCATATGCCAATATTCAGTTATCACATGGCGGAAAATATGGCGGATTAGCCAGTGTTGGAGGGAATGTTGCAACTTGCGAAACTGCGTATGGTCCAAGTTATGAAATGACACCAATGGGAGAAGTCCATGAAATGCCGAGAACGTTGATTTATGAAATTATTAAATCTTATGGAGAAGCGGCCAGATTATGTAAAGAAACAGGATTTGATATGGTGCAGGTGCATGCGGCGCATGGGTGGCTGTTTTCACAATTTTTATCTCCGGTTATGAACCAAAGAAAAGATGAATTTGGCGGTTCCTTAGAGAACCGTGCAAGATTTTTCCTAATGGCAGTAGATGCCGTAAGAAAAGCGGTAGGACCACATTTTCCGATTGAAGCAAGAATTTCAGGTGATGATTTTACGGACAATGGATTGGGATTAGAAGATTGTGTTAAAGTGGCTCAAATGATTGATGATAAGGTTGATCTAATTAATGTTTCATGCGGAAATCATGAAGATCCGGATATGTTTTGCCGTACTCATCCCTCTGCTTTCTATCCACGCGGAGTCAATGTCTATTTGGCAGCACAAATAAAAAAACATGTAAATACGCCGGTGGCATGTGTAGGATCACTGAATGACCCTGCCCAAATGGAAGATATAATTGCAGCCGGACAGGCGGATGCGGTTGAGTTAGGCCGTGCAAGTCTGGCAGATCCTTATTTGCCAAAGAAAGCATATGAAGGAAGAGCAGAAGACATTACACCATGTTTAAGATGCTATGAATGTTTTGGGGCAACAGGCGAATTAGAAATGGTCAAATGTGCAGTTAATCCAATTATGGGAGAACAGTTGGCAGCAAAGCTTCATAAATCAACTGCGGATATTATGAAAAGTGTTCTGGTTGTTGGCGGCGGCCCGGCAGGAATGGAAGCTGCGGTAACATTAGCCAATAGAGGGCATCAGGTTACACTTGCTGAAAAATCAGAGAAGCTGGGAGGAAATTTACATCCGGCAGGAGCAGCTTATTTTAAAGAAGATATTTTAAAATTAATTAAAGTATTAGAACGCCGTGTGAAAGAAGCTGATATAGAGGTTATTTTAAATACTGAAGTAACGCCTGAATATGTGAAAGAACGAAATCCGGATGTATTAATGATTGCCATTGGTGCCAAAGAAAGCCGGCCGCCAATCAAAGGAATTGATGGAGAAAATGTCATTATGGCAATTGATGCGGAACTTCATCCGGAAAAATTAGGATCAAAAATCGTCATTATGGGAGGAGGCCTTGTAGGTGCAGAAGGTGCTGTTGGATTTCACCATGAAGGAAAAGAAGTCAGTATTATAGAGATGAAATCGGAAATAGCAGAGGAAGTGAATTCGTTTTATCGAGGAGGATTGATGCCTGAGGTTGAAAAATCAGCAGCTTGTTATACTGATACAATGGTGAAAGAAATTACATCATCAGGAGTAAAATGTGAAAAAGACGGAAATGAAATTTTTATTGAAGCAGATAGTATCGTCTGTGCACTTGGATTTATATCTCCATATGATGAAGTTGATCAATTTGATGGAGTCGTAGAAGAAACATATGTAATCGGAGACTGCAGAAAAGTAGGAAAGATATATGATGCAGTTAACACGGGTTATTATACAGCACTGCGTGTATAAATGAGGACAGAAAGGAAATGAAGATGAAAAAGAAATTAGTATTATGTACACAATTACCAGAGAAACGATTAGAAGAAATTGAGCAATATTGTGATGTAACCGTTGCAGGAGAACTGAAACACGGAAAAGGAAATGTCACAGAAGAGATGACACGTGAAGAATGTGACGGATACGAAATTGTTGTTTTAGGAGATGAGAATGCCGGAACAGATACCCTTAATCAGTGGATTAGTTCCGGGATGAAGTTTATTGGAGTTGCAAAAGGAACGCCAGTCACTGTTGACAACGAAGTATTAAAAGCAGCAAATATTCCACTATCTTATACACCAGGAAGAAATCGTGTAGCTGTTGCAGAATATAATATCGGACTGATGTTAGCGGCGGCAAGAAAACTGACATTAAGTGCAGCAGGACTTCAAAAAGGAGAACATCTTGGAGAGAAAATGTCAGATATTTATGATGTTCCAGATGTAAAAAATGTAATTTGGGGACCATTAGATGAAAATCATCCTTACACAGACTATGGAATTGGCTTTGAATTATATGGAAAGAAATTAGGAGTTGCCGGTTACGGAGCAATTGGACGGGAAGTAGCTGTAAGGGCAAAAGCCTTTGGTATGGAGATTTTAGCATATGATCCATATTTATCAGCTGATAAAATTGAAGCAGACGGATGTAAAGCTGTAGATCTAGATACAATGTTAAAAGAAAGTGATATGATTAGTATTCATCTGCCGGTTGTGGATTCAACAAAAGGAATCGTAAATAAAGATTGGTTCTCAAAAATGAAACCAACAGCAATTATTGTTAATACTGCAAGAGCTGCTGTTATTGATCAAAAGGATTTTGTAGAGGCACTGGAAACAGGTATAATCGGCGGAGCTGCGATTGATGTCTATTGGAAAGAACCTGTTCCGTCAAATCATCCGTTACTTTCTATGAGAAATGTTGTTTGCACACCGCATATGGCAGGTCTCACAACCGATGTTGATCATTGGTCTGGAGAAATGATGTCACAGGAAGTTTTAGCATATTTAAAAGATGAAGACAGGAAATATATTTGGAAACGCTGAGAAAGGATAAAAATATGGGAAATAATAAAAATAAAACATTAATAGCTGCCGGATTATTGGTAATGTCATTAACAATGGCCTGTAATAGTGCATTGGCACCAATCCTTGCAGAAATCGGAAAGTTCTTTCCGAACGCTAGTGACACATCAATACAAATCGTATTACAGATTATTAATTTAATCTGTTTACCGGGAATGTTGCTGGAACCATATTTAGAGCCGCACATTACGAAGAAAAATATTGGTATTATTGGTACAATCCTTATGTTAGCTGGAGCATTGCTGCCACAGGTATTGAATACAGAACTATGGATGTTATATGCTGCCAGCGGAATTATCGGATTGGGATTATCCTTTGTGGTAGTTGTTAGTTCATCTTTAATTTCAGATTATTTTACGGGGCTTGACAAATCAAGAGTTATGGGATTCCAATCCATTTTTGTCAGTATCGGTGGAGCATTGATTGCCAAAGGTTCTGGAATGTTTACAGCAATGGCAGGATGGAGAAGAGGATATCTGGTATTTTTAATCTGTATTCCGATTGTTCTGATTGTTTTAGCAACTGTGCCAAAAGGTGAGGTTACAAAGCAAGAGGAGAAGAAGGAAAAAGCAGGAATCTCAAAAGAAATGGTCTATTTTGGACTTTTATGTTTGGTAACAGGCATCTTTGTAGCAACTTTTAACTCAAATATTTCAATGTACATAGATCGAAAAGGAATCGGAGATGCAAGCACAGCAGGAACAGTTGCTTCTATTATGCAGATTGTAGGGATTGCAGGAGGATTAGTCTTAGGATCTGTTGTAAAGCGTTTAAGACGATTTACTATTGGCGGAGCAATTCTTATGATGGCGTTGGGAACAGCGATGGTTGGATTCTCAACAAGTTTACCAGTTGTGTGTGCAGGAGCTTTAATTACGGGTCTTGGTTTTGCAATTCGGAATCCGGGAGCTGTTACATTTGCCGCAAATATGGTACCGGCAGTTCAGGCATCTTTGGCGATTGCAATCGTATCAGCTTCATATAATGTTGGAAACTTTGTATCAGCATATGTAGTAAATCCTGCAGCCAATATGTTAGGCAGTGATATTTCAAATCGATTTTTATTGTCAGCTGCGGCACTGGCTGTTATTGGAATTATAGCATGTATAAAAGCGCCAACTACAGATGCACAGGCGTTAGATTCACAAGAATAGAAAACTCTGTACGTCGGATGGGATGGAGGAAATGCAGTGATAAAAGTAGAGAATTACCTATTGGGAATGGATTGTGGAACAACGAATATAAAAGCAATTATCATAGGTGAAGACGGAAAAATAATTGCAGAAGCAAGCCGGCCAAGTAAATTTATGATTCCAAAACCTAATATGCAGGAACAAGATGCCAATGAATGGTGGGAAAATACAAAAGAAATCTTTCGCTCGCTTGCAGAACAGGCGGGGGAAGAAATAACAAATAAAATTCGTGGAATCTCTATCAGTTCACATACAGTCAGTATGCTGCCAATTGATGCAGATGGAAATCCGGTGCGAAATGCGATGACATATCAGGATAATCGTTCATCAAAAGAGTTAGATACAATTTTACAGAAGATTGGAGAAGAAGAATTTATTCAAATTGTGGGCGGACAGCCGTCAGTATCATTTTTACCAAGCAAAATTCTTTGGTTTAAAAACAATGAGCCGGACCTTTTTGCTCAAACACAATGTTTCTTACAGGCCAGTTCCTTCATTAATTTTAAATTAACAAGAAAATTGACGATGGATGTGGATCAGGCATCAAGAACACAGTGTTTAGACATCAACACCATGAAATGGTCAGATAAAGTTGGCGATGTGTTAGGAATCAATTTGAATGAATATCTTCCGCAGCCGGTACCAGTTGACGATATTATCGGATTTGTTACGGACGATGCGGCAAGAGAAACGGGATTAGTTCCAGGAATTCCGGTTGTAGCCGGATGCAGTGATGCAATGGCATCCATGTATGCGTTAGGATTGAGCCGTTTAGGAGATGCAGGAGAATCATCCGGAACGAGTTCTCTGGTTTTTGTTGGAAGTGCAAATCAAAGTAAACCGGATGTACCAGTTGTTACAAAACCATGTGCAGTTGATGGAATGCCCTGGATTTTTGACGCCCCAATTACAACGACAGGAGCAGCGATTAAATGGTTTATTGATACAATGGCAGCAGAAGAAAGGTTATATTGTCAACAACATAATTTAAATATTTATAACTATTTAAATGAATTAGCATTAGAATCAAAACCTGGTTCAAACGGATTGTTCTTCTTTCCTTATTTATTGGGTGAAAGAGCCCCTATATGGGATGAAGCAGCAAGAGGCATGTTTATCGGAATGGGAATCAATACAACGAGAAGTGATATCATTCGTTCTATCTTTGAAGGAACAGCATTTGCCTTAAGAAATGTCATGGAAACAGTTAAGGAATCAGGCGGAGAAGCAAATATATTAAGAATTTGCGGCGGCGGAGCTAAAAGTTATACATGGTCCCAGATTAAAGCTTCAATGTTAAATATACCAGTGTATTTGTTAGATGAAGCCTCAGGAGATGTTCCTGTCGGAGATGCTTTGATCGTTGGGTATAAAGTGGGTGTATTTGAGGATTTATCAAAAGCAGTAGAGCAATTAATCAAAGTAAACGACATTGTTCGTCCGAAAGAGGATTGGAGCCGGGTTTATGATCAGTTATATCCTTACTATGTAAATATGTATCAGTCATTAAAAGATAATTTAAAATCGTTAAAGGAAACAATGGAATATATATATTAATAAATTCCGTCTTTTGATGCATCTAAAATCAATGATTGAAACGGTTAAGAAACTCAAATGTAATATTTATATGTTACAGAGGAGGAAAAATGAAGGACAAAAAAATATCTATAAAAGAAAGTTTTAATCTTGGAAAAGGCTGGCATCTTATGATTTTTGCAATTTTAGCCATGCTGGTTACAAACGCAGGCGTTAATGATGGATTAAATGTTGCACTGCCGGCGATTGCGAAAGGTGCGGGCCTTGACTATGAAGTCTGCTTAGCAATGGGAACTGTTGCAGGATTTGTCGGGGTAGCAATGATGCTGGTTATTGCGAAATTTCGTGATCGCTTTGGCGGACGAAAAGTAAGTGCAGTTTTATTTATCATTTTTGGGCTGACATTTTATTTTTTGTTTTTAAGAGCAGCCAATATTGTTATGTATGCACTTTCTCAATGTATCATGGTTAGTTGTGGACAAGGTTGTTTTTATCTTTGTACGGGTCCTATGCAATCAGATTGGTTTCCCAGGAAACGGGGTGTTGTCAATGGGATTAGCACCATCGGAGCCAATATTGGAACGGCAGTTTTAGCACCATTGATGACATTTTTATTAGGACGGGCAGAATATAAAGTTAGTTTATCTGTTTTTGCGGCGGCAGCAGTTGTATTAGGAATATACGCATTTGTTACTTTAAGAGATAATCCAATGGATGCAGGCATGTATCCGGATAATGTATCGAAAGAAAAATATGAAACGGAATATAAAGATATATCAGACAAAGATGACTATGTCAGCGATTGGACTATTCCTAAAATGCTGAAATGTAAAGAAGTATGGATTGCGGCAATTGTACCAGGATTTATTACATTAGGATTACTCGGAATTATTACACAATTTGTACAGCGGAATGTGTATTTGGGACTGTCAACAGATATGGCAGTTGGAGCAATGACTGTAGCTGGATTAATTGGGATTATAGGCAGTTATGGAATTGGATATATCGATACAAAAATAGGTACAAAAAAGGCTTGTATGATTTACTGCGGAGTGTTTGCGTTTGGGATTTTATTAAATCTATTAGCAAGTTTTTGGCCCCCGTTAGTATATGCTTCCATTTTTATTGTTGGTTTCTCCTTGGGAGGAAGTACTAATATGTCATTATCATTTCCGGCATCTATCTTTGGTGTGTTGGATTATCCAAAAGTAAATGGTGTGATTTTTCCAATTAATTATTGTATTGGATGTCTTAATTTTGTTTTAAATGCGGTTGTTATGAAATTGACGGGAAGCTTAACCGGGGCATATATTGTTTTCTTTTGTTTGTTTTTGGTTAACATTCTAATTGTAGCAGCAACAGAGGAAGGGAAATGGGATAAATTGAAACATCCGGAATTAATGAATGGAGGGGAAAAGAAACAATAGAAGATTACATAAATTTAAAGGAAATAAAAGGAGCCAGTTTAAATAATGTGACAGCGGCTGCCATCTTTCTCCACAATGTTACAAAATATGATTAAATATTACGAATATATTACGAAAATATTTAAAAAGTATTGACATAGGGGCTGTGCGTGTTATAATAGCACCTGTAGCAACAAAGTTAACAATTTTGTAACATTTAGAATTTGAGGAGGAAACATGATTATCAAGAAGATGAAACTGTCTGCCGCAGTTGTGGCCATGGCAGGTATGATATTGACATCGGCTCCTGTAAATGCGGCACCAAAAGAGACAGCAAAGCCGGCAGCGGAGGACCAGAAAAAAGAAAACAACCAGGCGCAGAGCAAGTATGCAGATAAAGTAGTTGCGAAAGTAAAGAGCTCCTCTACTTTGAACATAAGAAAGAAGCCGAATACAGATTCCAAGATTTTAGGAAAAATGAAAAGAGGAGCACTTGGAACGATTGTAAAAAAAGGCACAGAATGGACGAAGGTGAAATCCGGAGATGTGACCGGGTATGTGAAAAATGACTATCTTGTCTTTGAAGATGATATACAGGCTTTTGCAGAAAAAAATATAAAGAAGGTTGCAAAAGTTACAACAGAGACTCTCAGAGTCAGGGAAAAAGCTTCTAAGGATGCTGATGTTGTGACATTAATCTCCGAGGATGAAATTTATAAGGTGAAGAAACAGAACAGCGACTGGGCAAAGGTAAAAGTCGATGGTGAAACCGGATATGTTTCAAAAGATTATGTAGATGTAAAATATAAATTTAAAAAAGCAAAATCTATGAAGCAGATAAAGGCGGAACGTCAGGCAAAGCTGGAAGCACAAAGGAAAGCCCGGGAAGCTCGGGAACAGCAGTCTGTTCAGAGTTCTGTCCAGTCCTCAGGAAGCGGTTCCGCAGACACACAGAGCACTGGCAGCAGCCAGAGCAGGAAATCAATTCCGGCATCTGCAGGTGTTTCAGGAACATCCACAGGCAAAAGAGTAGCAAACTACGCACTGCAGTTTGTGGGGAACCCGTACCGCTACGGCGGAAACAGTCTCACGAACGGAATCGACTGTTCCGGATTTACACAGCAGGTTCTGGCCAAGTTCGGATACAGCATCAGCAGAACATCCAGCTCACAGGCCTCTGAAGGAGTTGCAGTTTCCACAAGCAATCTCCGTGCAGGAGATCTGATCTTCTACGGAAGCGGAGGAGGCATCAACCACGTAGCCCTTTATATCGGCGGCGGACAGGTTGTGCACGCAAGTAATTCAGCTCCTTATCCAAAAGGAGGGATCAAAGTCTCAAATGCGTTCTATCGGACTCCTGTATGTGCAAGAAGGATCATCCAGTAACAAAAGAATATCTAAAATTAAAATCCCGGAGACTTCAGTTTCCGGGATTTTTAGATTTATTAAAAAAGTCTGAAATCAGCTCTGAGAGTTGCAAAATTATGACAGCCGATGTATCATGGGTAATATATAAGGGGGGATTATCGTGAGTAAAGCTTTAAGAAAGGCCGCAGGCATTTTGTGTATGGTCGTTCTTACTCTGAGCGTGTCGGTACCGGCATACGCCGTAGAACCGGACAAAGCAAAGGAGACTGCTGAGACTTCATCATCCAGTGCTTCAGAAACAGAGACAGAGGCGACTACAGAAGAACAGACGGCAGCACAGGAGCCCAAACCTACAACGGCTTCAGAAAAGACTGCCACAGAGAAAAAGGGGGACAAAGCAAAGACAGAAAAAGTACATAACAAGAAGAAAAAGAGTAAGAAGAAATCAAAAAAGAAAAAAGATAAGAAGAAAGACAAAGAAAAGAAAATCGTTGCTCCGGAAGATGCTGTTTCCGTCAGATCAGAGACAGCCCTTGCCAGAGAGGAAAAATTAAAAAGACAGCTCCTGAAGGAAGAAAGCCTGGAGCAGAGTCTCCTTCATGCGGATAAGTTAAAGGAAGAGATCCAGAAGTTTTATCAGGCGCTGAATGAGCAGAGCGGCAGTGTAGCGATTCCGGGTGTAGTGGCATTGACCGGGGTGAAGAAGGACGGGAATGACACTCAGATCGGTCACAGAGTCAATCATTTGCTGCTGGAACTGTCAGTAAAGACCAAAAACGGTTATCTCAAAGACATCGCAGAAAATTATAATTTTGATGTGGCCGGTGAAATGAAGGTGGCGGATGTCATCGAAGATGAGGAGACGATCCAGTTAAAGCAGTATCTGGACCAGCAGATTTTAAACTGTGACAAAACACAGGAGCAGAGGCTGAGAGAACTGAAAAAAAGCAGGAAAAAGATAAGGACACTGAAGAAGCAGATCAAAGAGCTGAAGGCAGATGAGCCCCGTGTATTTGATCCAATGAATCTTCTGAAGAAAAGCAACCTGTCAGTAGAAGAGATTCGCCTGATGCTGAAGGGATCTGCCTTAGAGGAAGAGGCTCCGGCATTTTATAAATGTGAGAAGAAATATGGGGTCAATGCAGTCGTGGTGATGGGCATTGCAATCCATGAGAGCGCATGGGGGACCAGCAGACGTGCCAGAGAGGACCACAACCTCACAGGCTACGGGGTCACATCTGACAGCGCCAAAGGCATCAATGCACCGACAAAGGAAGAGAATCTTCTGATGACTGCTAAACTGCTGAAAGAAAAGTATCTCGTTAAGGGAGGGGCTTATTACCACGGCCCCACAGTAAAAGGAGTCAATCAGTGTTACTGTGTCGGGAACACCTGGGCAGGCTATGTGACCAACCGATGCTATGAGATCATGAAAAGATTATAAAAATCCTGAGGAATCATCGTCGAAGGGACGGTATTTTATACGCCACCCTTCGACGACTTTTTTTGCCCATTTTTCCCTTCGCCTGTATTGGTACAATGACAGGCAAAAGGAAAAAAAGATGAGAAAAGTACACAGAAGCCAGAACTTAAATAAGTATTTTTTGTCCATAAAAACCACCTTCTTAAACTACATAAATAATTTTTATTTATATAAGCTATTCTAACAAAAACAAATAACGGAGACAATAGAGACAGGAAAATGTACTGTAAAAATAGAAAATATTTATGGAAACCGGAGTTTGCTGCTTCCGATTCATAAATATATAAGAAGTGGAGTAGTGTATGAAAATGAATTATGAAGCGCTGGGACGGAAAATAAAAGAAGTGAGAAGAAAACAGAACATGACTCAGGAATATTTAGCTGAGAAAGTTGATCTGTCGGTCAGTCATATTTCAAATATTGAAACGGCAAAGACAAAAGTCTCACTTCCCACGCTGGTTGAAATCAGCAATGCATTGGGAGTTTCTGTGGACTACCTGCTGATGGACAGTTATCACTCACCGGAAATGAAAGAGGATATTTTTGTGAAAGAACTTGATGCGGTGATCGAAAACTGCGGGCCGAGAGATAAAAAGATTGTTCTGGAGATTTCCAGAAAGCTTGCGGAACTGTTAGACGGTGAATAGAAAGATGGATGGGCAGAGACAGAAATGCCCATCCTTTTTCTAACCTTTTGTGCTGTCCAATGTTCTTATAAAGTCAAATAATAAAAGCGTGTCCAAAAAAGAGTGCACTTGAGGGCAGAAAGAAAGGATGAAGAACAATGAAAAAGAAATGGATGAGATGTCTGGCTGCAGTTTCTCTGATCGTGACCATGGGAGCCGGCACAGGGGCTGTGCCGCAGGCTCATGAGGAGGAAATGGCTGGAAAATCCGGGGGGGGGTATTTCTGAAATTCAGACATTAGCCCCAGAGACTGAACAGGAGACGACGGAAGAAAAAGGGACCGAAGCGGCATCGACAGAAACGCCCAAAATCAAAGGAACCGAAACGACAGAACGGCAGGAGACGGGCTCAACGCAGAGGAAGGCAAAAAAGCCGGTGAAGAAGAAAATGCTGTCAGAGAATGGGCAGACACTGCTCGATGTGAGTCAGGGAGATATCCGCATCACAGAGAATGGTGCCACCGGGGGCGGCCTTTCACAGAATGAGACAAGCCTGAATCCAAAAGGATACTGGATCACAGGTACGACAACTTCCAATAATATCGAAGTGCTGGAAGGAGTAGAGACAGATATAACCTTGGATAATGTCAGTATTACCATAGGGGAAGTGGACACAACTACGTCCAAGTGGGACTGTATCAATGTCTCCCATGCAGATGTCACGATCACTTTGGTCGGAGAGAACCGGCTGATCTGCAATTCGGGGAGCTCGGCGGACGGATTTTCAGGCAGCACAGGAGCCGCGCTGGCGAAGGACGGAATGGATGGGACACTGACAATACAGTGTGAGAATGCAGGGATAGAAGGACATCGCTGCAATAGTTCCTGTGGGTCACTTCTTGCCGAAGGAAATCCAGCCATATGGCATGTAGGCGCTATCGGCAGCACTTTGAGAAATATTGCGGATAAGAAAAACTGCGGATTTTCTAATCTGACAATCAAAGGCGGAAATATTGAGGCATATGCCGGACTGCATACGGCAGGGATTGGATCTGCCTGTGTTTCGGAAAGCGGTGGGGGAGGATATACAAGCAATATCCGTATTTCTGGAGGGAATATCAAAGCGACCGGAACAGATAAGGGTTCCGGGATCGGATCAGGCTATGGAAATACAGTAGACGGGATCTATATTTCGGGCGGCTATGTAGAAGCGCGGGGAGGAGCCAATGCTCCGGGGATCGGAGCAAGCTATGGCGGCGGAAACATGGATACAAAAAATATCCAGGTCAGCGGAGGAGATACGGTGGTCGTTGCCATAGGCGATGAGGCGACAAGTATGCCTGGTATCGGATCCGCAGGAGGCAATGATAAAGTATCCAATGTAACAGCGGCGCCGGATTTTGGATATCAGGGATATATCCAGGACGGGACGTCCCTCACCGATTACACCTTTGTGGATGGGACCCCGTTTCAAGAGAACACCGCGATTGAGGTCGGGAAGTTTTATACGAAGGTCTATTTCGGGCCATTCCGTGACACCAATCAGATCGAAAAGGATACGAAAGAACAGATCGGTGCCAACCATGTGATCAGTAAGACTGGAGGGGAAGCATTTACCAAAGAACAGTTAAAGGGCTTAACGAAGGTCACAGGAAAGCAGGAAAACGGGACGGATTTTGAAGAGGATGCTCTGCGGTTTGAATTCCCGGAGCAGATCGAGGCCATCAACAAGGCGAAAGCAGAGAAAAAACTGGGAGAGTATCCGCTGGTGTTTACGACGCCCAACGGGACAAAGACGACAGTCAAAGTCTGCTTAAAGGCCGAGGGAACGGATGCCGCGAAGGTGGACCCGGAACATCTGGAGGTTACGATCGGAGCCAACAGCTTTTCCAAAGAGACCGGAGGCCTTGCGCTGACGGCAGACGATGTGCGGACTCTGTCTTCGGTACAGGGAAAGGATGCTGAGGGGACTACCTATAAAGATGAGCATCTGATTCCGAATGAGAAGGAACTGAAAGCGATCAACGACGCAAAGACTGCGGGAAAAGCCGGGAAGTTTGAGCTGACCTTTACCTCGCCGGATAAAAAGAGCGTAACGATCATTGTAAGCCTCCATGGAGAGTATGATGAGATCGTGCAGGATGCGGACAGCGGAGAGATGATCAAAGCCAAACATATCATAAGCAAAACAAGCGGAGCGCCGTTTACAAAAGAGCAGCTAAAGGAACTGAGCAGAGTCAAGGCAGTCACAGGCGATGACAGTGTGATCGAAACGGATCTGATTACCTTTCCGAAGCAGGAACAGATCGAAAAGCTGAACGAGGCAAAAGCATCCAAAAAGACCGGGGAGTTTGAACTGACGTTTGCAGCTCCTGACGGGACAGAGGCAACGGTCACAGTCTATCTGACAGAGGAAGGGCTTGACGGGGCAGCCCAGGGAAGCGGAAAGCCAAGCTGCGGGGCAGACAGTGTGAGCCATCCGACCGGAGGAAACAGCTTTGGAGAGGAAGAACTGACGGAGCTTTGCAGGGCCAGAGGGAAAGATGAAAACGGAGACAACGCGGTCTTAAAGATCGATGAGGAACAGCTTCGGAAACTGAACGAGGCAAAGGCGGCGGGAAAGACCGGCACCTTTGATGTGACCTTTACCATGGAGGATGGACCCAGGGTGAAAGTGGCGGTTGCGTTGACCGGAGAACACACGGTAACGTTTGATACGGACGGAGGGCAGGATGCACCCGGTGCACAGACGGTTACAGGAGGGAAAGAAGCGAGCCAGCCGGAG
>OKIR01000045.1_pt1 | contig 36007 bp, 59 predicted proteins | sample 1612941 | NCBI WGS metagenome assembly OKIR01 (sample SAMN04436824, study PRJEB24849) | human gut metagenome | biome: human gut; feature: NICU; material: stool | host: Homo sapiens | place: USA: Saint Louis, MO | collected 2011-07-14
AAATGAAGCTGGCGTTACTGGCAATATAACATTTTGGCCTGCACAGGATAATGTAAACTTACATCCCTGTGGTATTCCTTTGCCTCCAAAGAAGCTCATAATTGCATCAAAAAATGACATTATACAGCTCCCTCCATTCTATTGATAGAACGTTTTTGTAATTGGTAATGAATTTGCTCTGCAATCTCGAATGTTAATTCTTCTACAGATTTTCCATCGTTACGAACATTAAGATTAGCTATATTTACATTAATGCTATTACCAGAAGAACTACGTTTCCCTTGATTATATGCAGAATTTAATGATTGTGCATGAGGTATTACTTGTGCACCACTTGGTAGATTTACTATTTCAGCCCCACGATCATGAATCATGGCAGGGCCACCTTTCCAGTTATCAGTACCAGAATATAGCAAAGGGATATTTAATGGTCCAAAGTGTGAACCACCAACACCCGGTACCCAGTCTGGAATGTCTACTGAAATGCCGTTGACCGCCGAAATCAAACTATTAATTGATGCTTTAATACCTGCAATAACTCCATCAAATATACTTTGGATTGGCATTACAATCCCCTCAAAGATTTGAACGATACCATTCCATGCCATGCTCCAATTTCCTGTAAATACGCCTACAAGAAAGTCTGTAATACCACTTAATACAGTTGTAATTCCATTTACAACACCTTCAATCACAGTTAATGCAAATGTAAGTATCCCTGTAATTCCAGCAATAGCTACATTAAACCCTACCACTAATGCCCCTAATGCTACTGCAAGCGGTCCACCAATCAATAATTTAGCTACCTTACTTACAACAGTAAAAATAATATTTAGGAAAGGTGACATTAGTTGGTAAATCCTACCAAATGATGTGGCTACTTGACTAATTAGTTTTCCAAAAGCATCAGCTACTTTCGATACTATAGGCTGTAAAGCAGTAACAATTCGACTAACTGCACCTTTTATGATTCCTACAAATCCTATAAAGGATTGTCCTATGCCTTCTAATACTGGTTTTACTTTGTCAAAGTTTTTATAAATTACTAGCCCTAATAAAGCAATTACGCCTATCGCAATCCCTACAGGTCCAGTAAGAACTAATGGTATTAATCTACCTATTATAGGTAATACCCTCATAGCCACGCTACCAATACCACTAAAGGCTCTTGCAATTCCTTTAACAGATACTTCTAACAACTTATTGTTAATGCTTTGGCCTCTTAATACTTTGCCGACATTTGCATATGTCCGCATCAAGGAACCTATACCACTTGTAATAGGTCCTAATATTTTAGCAAAAGCAGTAAAGCCTACAATACTAAAGCCTACATCAATTGCAGTATTTTTAATGGCTGGACTTAAATTAGTAAAGTATTTAGCTAGATTACCGATTGTGTCAGCCACCTTCTGTACCCTAGGCTGCAATACATCAGCAAAGCTAATAGCTAATGCCTCTACTTTACTTTCTAAATCCTTGAATGACCCAAGCAGCGTTTTCTTCATTATATCTGCTTGTGCCTTAGATGAGCCTGTAGCAGAATCCATTGAGCTACGCATATCATCGTATGCTTCTTTTGTAGTATTCAATACCGCAAGTAATGCAGATGTGGATTCTGTGCCCGCAATATCACCTGCCAACTTAAATTTTTCAGCTTCTGTTAGCCCTTGCATTTTAGTTCGCAATTGATCATATACCTTGCCAAGTCCAATAAATTTTCCTTGTGAATCTGTAGTAGCAATTCCTAGTTTTCCTAATGCTTCTGCAGCTTCTTTTGGTGGGTCTATTAATCTACTTAACATCATACGTAGTGCACGACCACTCGTTGATGCCTCAATATTATTATTGCTCATGATAGCTAGTGATGTAGATAACTCTTCTACAGAGATTCCTAATGCAGCCGCAGGAGCACCTGCATATTGAATTGCATTGCCAAACCCAATCATGTCTAATCGTGATTTGTTTGCAGCCATTTGAATTACATCAGCCATTCGTGTAGCATTTTCTGCCACATTACCTTCTTGTAGCCCCCATGTATTTAGTGCCCCCGATACAATGCTTGCTGTTGTTTCCAAATTTTCCCCAGATGCAACAGATGCTTCTACAATTGATGGTAAAGAGCTCATAATTTGACTAGCATTCATACCACTTGCAGCTAAACCATCCATAGCTTCTGCCGCTTGAGTAGCACTTATAGGAAAATCTGCACCTAACTGTTTCGCAATATCTCTTAGTTTAATCATTTCATCATGCGTTGCACCGGCTTTTGCACCAGCAGAAGTTACTGCAGAGTCAAACCCAACAAAGGCTTTAATAGAGGCGGCACCCACACCAACAATAGCAGCAGATACAGGCATCAATGCATTACCAATTCCACTAATACCTCTGCCAATATTTTGCAGATTCCTACCTTGCCTATCTGCCATATTAGCAGTTGTAGCCATTTGTGAATTAATTCCAGATAATACGGATGTTACACCATCATGTAACCGCATCACCAAATCAATTACTTCACTCATTTTTATTCGCCTCCTCTCTGTCCTTAATTTCTTGCAACATAAAAGCACGGAGAACTATACGTTCCCCATGCCCCATTTTGTGAAATTCCGATGGCATTACATCATGATTGACATACATGTAATAGGCAAGATTTACATCACCATCGGAATATATTAGTTTTTTACTTCATTAATTACTTTTTTAATAGCTTTATCACCATAACCCGATAGCGCCAATACTTCACGTGCAATTAGCTCAAGTTCACCAGCTTTAAATAACTTAGTAAATAAAGCCTGTTTTGACGGTACTTGGAATTTTTGCAACAATTCTTTAGCGCCAAAATCTGGAGATACAATACCATCAGTTACAACAAACTGTAAAAATTGACTTTCATCAGCAATACCATCTTGAGTAGACAACATGCGAAGGTCTGCAATACGTTTGTAACTAATTTCCTTTACTGTTACAGTAAAAGGTTCATTAAAAACCTCTGATAGTCTTGTAATTTCTAAGTCTTTTTTAGATGCCTCTTTTAATGTATCTAGGTCTTTTTCCATTAACTTATCAATAATATTACTCATCTATTAGTCCTCCACTTTGTCAATTACATCAAACTCTGTAAATGTAAAGTCTACAGATTCTTCTACCAATGCGCCTACTTTCCAGTTTGCAAGGTCTAAAGAATCAAACGTTACATCATACAATGTTACTGTTTCTACACCTTTTGCATCAGGATCATCTAATTGAATGACTAATTGACACACTGTAGCTTTACCTTTCTTTAGATTTTCAGCCATTTTACTAATCATCAAAGAAGATACTTTATTCATAGTTAAGCTGCCTGTACCTTCGTAACCAACATATTTATATTGTTTACTCATTGTTTTAGCTTTTTTAACTTCTTCTTTGCTTAATTTAATTGTAGCTTTAACTGCTGTAGCTTGCGATACTAAAGAACCATCCAACCATACTTGGCCATGAGAGCCTGTCATTACTTGTTGCGCTGCAAAATTCTCCATGTGTTCCTCCTATTAAATATTAATTGGTAATTGGATATCTTCCATTGCATCAAGTGGTCTCACTTTTGCTTTTAAGAATACGATTTTCTTAGTATCCAATTTTTTAACTTCATCATCAGTCATTTTAGCTAATTCCTCTTTTGTAAATAAGCCATGGGACAACTGGTAAGTACGAACGGCTTCACAATCAATTTCACATGTGGAGTAATCTTTTTGTAGCAATCGTTCATTTTCCAATTGTTTGAAATAACCTAGAATTGCACTAATCAACAAACATTTGTTCTCATAATCATTTGTATATTTACCAATGTAAGAATCTTGTGCGGTTTTTCTGATATCGTCATAAATCATATCCATAATGTCTACAATTTTAATTGTTTGATATCCTTCTAGTTTTCCTTGGCTTGTTGTTACCAAAGAGTTCATGGCACGACTCATTTTAAACTTTTCGCCATCATACCAAATAAAGAATTTACCTTCATTCACCATTGTATCCATCTCATCTTGAGTATGACGGTCACAATCAATGACTTCTGTTAATGGTGCATATGTAGCACTTTGTGTCATATTTGTGCCTGCAACAAGACCTGCAATGCGTGCGGTATATTCTGCTGCTTTATACTCACGATCTGCTGTAACAACCTTAGTGTTACCAAAGTTAATTACACCTTCGTAATCTGCATTAGAACCCGGCAATACCACCTTAATTTTTTTGAATTTATTCTCACGTGCTGTTTTTACCCACGTTGCAACATACTCTAATTGAGCCGTTTCAATTGTCGGAATTGCTAAATAATCAAAACGTTCTGTTAGCATTGCTTTTAATGGTTCTTGGAATCTATCTGCACCAGCTTTATCGCCACCTTGTTGCATCATATATACAACAACTTTCAAAGGTGGTTTGTTATAACCTTTTAATGCTTTTAAGATGTAATCCTTATTTTTATCAGATAGTTCCTCTGGAATATCATCTACTGTATATACCAAGAATGGATTTGGTAATACTTCGTGTCCATTGGTTTTTGTTGCTAGTTTATCAATTACTTGCTTTGTATCTTCTAAAATCAATGCAACAATCCCACGTTGAGACCGTTGAATGGCTTCAATACCAGCTTCAATAAATTTAACTACAACCGTAGGCATTCCTAATTTAGCCATTATGTATCCTCCACTTCTACTGTTAATGAGACGTCACCCATCATGACGCCTTCTTCTTTCATTTTTTCAATTCGTCCTGTTGTATCCATAAATGTGATATCCATTGTGATTTGTAAGATATCGTCTTCCTCTCCTACTCTATCTTGCTGAATATCATCCACATGTAAGTAACGATTACCAACAGGAAACCCCATTTGAAACAATATTAAAAATTTATCAAATACTGTTAAATAGTGTTCTTCATCCTTATCTTCATTGCTAGGAAAATATGTAGCAATGATAGTTACATTTCTTTTAATAAAGTTCTTTGTTTGCATCTCTGAACTCATTAAAAGCTTTACAAAAAAACACGGCATAGTGAACTCTTCTAAAACCTCGTCACTATATACCGTGCATTTATACTCGTCATGTAGTTTCTTTGCCACAGCTTTCCATATTGCCACTTGTGATAATCGGTTAGCCATTCTTTATCTTCTTCCTCAGCTTTTTAAACATGTGTCCACCAACAGCTTCTCTTATATCATTACGATTCTTTTCAACTGTTCGTTTAAAGAAAAATGTCCCCTGTTTGAATCCTTTAATTTTTCCATGCATAGTTTTCATCACATGCCCACGTTCAACTAAATGAAAATGAGGTGATGTATTTCGCAAGGTTGCTTCTAGCGTACTGCTACTATTACCATTGATTGCCATTTTCCAGCTCTTGGAAATTTTGCGTTTTCTACCTTTACCAATAGGTGATGCGCTAACTAATTCCTTTTTCATTCGGTTAGCTTCTTTCCGCATAGCTTTTTCCGCCTCTAATGGATACTCTTTAATGTACGAGTCCAATCTCCCCATGAAAGTTTTTATATCCATTATTTTCCTCGTTTATAGATATGACACATCAATTCTAACTTTGTATGCTCTTCATATGGATCAATTACAGTTTTAACTTTATAGACTACATCCTTATATCTGATTAGCACACCATCAGTTATTCCACTTCTGTATCTGATTGTAATCTTATATAATTCGTCTACTTTTTCTTTATACATTTCCAGATATTGTCTACCACGTAATGGTTCAATACGTGCCCAAATTCTATTTGGTATTAGCCTTACTAATTTTTGCTTAGTAATTCCATTGCTTTCAATATCTTGATACGCCAGTACTTCAATTCGTTTTGTTAATCTTCCGATTCCGTCTATATTAAGCATTCTCTGTCACCTCTTTAGGATAATTTTTAGAAAGTGCAATATGACGAATTATAGGAGCTAGCGTGAATGGTAAATCATGAACAAATGTTTTTGAGGAAGTTGCCTCACGATTTTCGTACCAATGAGCAACCATATATTGAACGGCTCTACGGTATAGTGGCTCGTCAATATATGGTTTCCCAGTCATTTGCTCAATATACGTGACAGCAGCAGAGATAGATTCATCGATAAACATATCATCTTCTGTAATATCTTCATCAATTCGTAAATAAAGTTTTACATCTTCTACCGTCAACATAAATTACACCTATGCTTTCTTAGCTAATTTAACCAAAGAATTGGTATCGACAGGCTTGCCATCACAAATCATTGTAGATTTACGAACAATATCATCTGTTTCGTTATCTTCATATGTTTTTACACCAATTTGATAGTTAGTATTTAATGCATAATCTTCAAATCGATAAATGAACGCTACAATATCACCTGTTGTAGCCGCATCAATATTTTTAAGGTAAGGTACAATCAATACGCCACGTCCAAGAATAGAGCGTTCTGGTTTCCCACCCATGCCATAGTTAACACGTGCAATTGGTTGACCATTCTTATCTGTCATACCTTCAATGTTCATAAAGGTTTTCTTTGTCATTACCCAAACAGAACCTTCTTCATATTCAACAGGTAGTTCACCTTCTGCTTTTACAAGTGTTGCATAGTCAAAGTCTTTAACATCTAATTTCACGCCAGCAGCCGCATCCTTTAAAATGCCTGTAGGTTGACCATTACCAGTACCATTGATAATAGCATTCTCAATGGCTTTAACCATTGCTTTGGATACGTTATTAGAAATCATATTTTCAAACGCAGATAATGCCATTACAGATGTTTCTAAAGAAATAGATACTCGGCATTGTAGTTTGAAGTGACCAAATTGAATGTTGCCAGTTGTTGCTTTTTGACGATCAGAACCTGTTCCTTCAGCAACCCAAGTAGCCACAGGCATCACATTGCTTGTAGGAATTGCAAGACCAGATTTAAAGTTTGTATTGGTAACTAATGGCAATACCATACCAACACTTTCCATTTTTTGAACAATCTTGTTCAAAACTGTAGGTGGGATTACTGCACCAATATCTGTAGTTAATGTGTTTTCATTTTGACGTAGTTCAGCGGGAATTGGTGTATTGTTCATTACATATTGCATAAATGCATTACGATATTCTACAGAATCAAATACTTCTGCACCTTGTGCACGTTGTTCTGCTACAGGTACAGGCACTGTAGTAGCAGTAGGAACAGTATTCAAAATTGCTGTTCTACGTTCTAGTTCAGTTTCTTCTGCTTCCAATGCACGCAACTCAGTTTCAATTTCATCAAGATTCAAGTTAACTTGTGTAGTGTCTTCCAACATTGCACGCAATTCTGCTCTACGTTGTCTAATTTGTTCCAAACGATTCATATTATCTCTCCTTTTAGGTAATAAAAAAACACGCTTACTGCGTGTCTAATACTTTTTATGTCATGGCCAATAATGTTAGCCGTTTTCTTTTTTCGATATCTTCATATCTCTCATAGTCCCCATTCGCTCTAGCACTAACCGATGTTCCTTTATACGCAGGGTTATCTACAATAGATACGTCATATACCGCTTTTACTGATTTAATTTTTCGTGTGTATACTTTATTTTCTCGGTCAATCTCTTCTTCTTCACCATTAACAATAAAGGCAAATGACATTTTATTTAGATCACCACGTTTAATTAAAGAATACACATCATTTCCAATCGAAGTGTCTGCTACATCCCCTGTCAATTTCAATCCTTTTTCATCAACAGTTAATTGCAATGTTCCACTAGCAGTTCTAGCAAATAGCATACCGCCATGATTGTAATTTAATACGCATTTACTAAAATCAGTATTATCAAATGCGCCTGGTAAAATCACTTCACGATATTCATACCCAGTATATTCAGATTTCCAAATTAGTGTTTCTTCATTGAAAACTGCGGCATATCCTTCTACTGTTCGTGTTTGAATATCATCAGTATCATTCTGTATCGCTTGCACCGTCATCATTCGGTGTTCCATTTTCCGGTTCTTCCTCATTTGTATCACCTCCTTTCGATGCATTAATTTGATACTTAGATAAATCCTCATATTTAGCAAAGTTAAGGCTTACTAGGCGTTTATCTCCACCTTCAACCCCTTCATAACCAAATATTTCACGGATTTCATTCACAGTAATTGCGCCTGTAGGCAATAGTGCCTGACTTACTTTAATTCTACTAGCTACAGACATGTAAGATAATCGATTACTTTCTAGGATGATTTCATTCCCATGTCCTTTTTCACGGCTAGTAAAAAGTTTTTCTGTGAACTCCTGTGTTAGCTTAATAGCAATAGGCTCTAGTACAGATTCATAGAATGCTATGTATTCATCTTCTGTGTAATCCCCACTTACAATTTTTTCGTTAAGCCCAAAGTGCTTATACACCATATCTCTAGCAAAGTCCATTTGTCCTTTGTTGAATGTACTTATGGTAGTTGTAAGTTGTTGAAATGTAGCCTTGTTATCTAGCGTTGCAATACCACTGCCATTTGCATTTGATACATATCTTTCCGTAAATTGTTTCCACAATGCTTGTTGGTCATCTTCACGAACTGTTCCTTCAAAATTGATAATCCCACGTAGTGAATTGCCATTTTTAACAGAATTAATAATTGCTGCTTTTACGGCATGTAATAAATCAAGGTCTTCTTTCAATGCCTTTGAGTTATCCTCGCCAAATAATTGATGGGTGTTAAAATGCCTTTTAATATGAATCACCGCATCATATAGTACAGTCATGCTTTTACCGTTAATAAACTGGAACTTCACATATAAATTATTTGCAGTGTCTACCTTAATTTCAACGCTGCCAAAATCTAATGGATACAACCCAGTAATTACACCATTTATATCACGCTGAATATAAATGAAAGCATTGTTGTAGTTAAAGTACTGTGCAACAACCTTTTCAAGAAATTCACTAGCCGTCATAAATGGGTTTGGTCTTGTACCTAATATATGATTGATAGACTGTAACCCTGCCACCATTCCATCACTTGTTCGTCTAACATGTTTTAATTTCATTTTTCCAAGATGTCTAGCAATCGTATCAGTACAATCTCTGAAGGTTGTATCTGTATATGGCACCCCACTAAAAGGTGTGAATACATTTGTATATCCATCTAAAAATTCTGCACCAGTTAAATTAGCTTTATCGGTATTTCCAAATCCAAATATTTTATTAAAGATATTTCGATAGTTCATCATTTCACCTCCTTTCCTAAATAACATTGTGGTAATCTTCTTGATTTCGTTCATACTCAACGTATGCATCTAACATTGATGCGAATCCATCAATTCTCTTCTTTGCATGAATAGATTTAGTTGGCTGGATATTGCCATTACGATCTACATCTATTTCCACGTTAGCCATACACCATTTCAATATAGGATTGTTATCATAATTTATTAATTTTGCTTCTAATTCTGCGCCTAGTGCTTTCATTGGGCCACTCAGAGTTTTCTTGCCTTGAATGACTGGGTTCATTACAGAACGCCCAAACTCTGATTTCATATCTTCTACAAAATATGCTGCACTCCATCCGTCATACCCACATTTATATAAATAGATATCATCTTCCTCTTGTCTTTCTTTGAACCATTCAACAATCAGCCGATAATCTATTCGGTTGCCTGGTGATTTTCGTATGAAGCCCCTCTTGTACCATACATCATATGGCACCTTATCTTCTTGTACTCGTTTATCAAACAAATCTTCTGGAATCCAGTACATTTGCTTAACGTATTTCACAGGATCATTAGGTACCATAAATAATAATGTTGCACAAGTAAGGTCTGTTGTTGCTGATAAATCTATTCCACCAATCCCATATCGTGGCTTTAACTCTGCTATATCAAAAGTAGCCGTATTGTTAAGTTGTTCAAATGTCAAGAATGCTTCCGATGAAGTTTCACGAATATTAAAGTCTTTTGTTAAAAGGTTGGTAACATGGATAGGATTATTTTGTGCGGTTTTTACCTTTTCAGCTAATTGGCTTGCACTCTTAATAGTTCCTAGTCCCGGATTAGCCTTTGCCCAACAATTAGGGTCAGTCCATTCCTTTCGACTGTCTAACTCATAAATGATTGGTAATATCCTTTCATTTTGATATCCTTGTTCATCATCGTAACCATCTACTATTTGGCATGCTTCGTCATACTTAATATCGTATATGCTTTCACGCACAGTACCAGCTGTACTAGTGATGATAGTCAATGGTTGTTCCCTTGCGCTCATGCCATCAACGATTACATCATATAGATTTTTGTCCTTGATAGCATGTAATTCATCAATAAGCGCTCCGTGTACATTAAGCCCATCTAAGCTATTTGATTCTGATGATAACGGTACAAACTTACCGTCATTAACATCGCACAATATTCGATTGACCCGTACATGACAAACCTTGTTTAGCGACTTTGATTTCTTAATCATTTTCGCTGCTTCATCCCATATAATTTTTGCTTGGTCACGTTTCGTGGCAGCACTATATATTTCAGCACCCATCTCACCATCAGCAACCAATAAAAAAAGGCCTATTGCGGCCGCTAGAGTGGACTTACCGTTTTTACGTGCCACAATAAGAATTAGTTCCTGGTATTCTCTTACTTTGGTATCTTTATCTACGAACCCAAAAAGAGCTGCAATCAAGGCTTTTTGCCATAATTCAAGCTTTACAGGCTTCCCAGCCCATTTACCTTTAGAGTGTTTACAGAACAGTTCAATAAAATCAATTGCAACTTCTGCTCTGTCTTTGTCATAAATATATTGCTCTGGAGTCTCCAGCTTATCGACTAAATGTTTATAGACCCTACGCACACGATCAGATACAACTATGTCCCCATCAACTATTTTGTTATAGTATTCTCTGATTGGATTCATCGTTTTACACGGTCCATTAAGAATTTCTTAAATTCTTCATCATCATCTTCATTTTTAGACTGTGGCAATTCGCCAAGTAGAACTTTTATGATTGAAATATAGTTCTTCATGAGCGTGTTGTAAGCCTTCGATTCAGTCGATTCTTTTTTACCAAATTGATTATTTCCGTTGCAATATTCTTCTACAAAACCTACTTTTTCTAATTCAATTTGTAGGTCATCTAATTGCATTTCCATATGAACAGCTTGTTCGATTGATTTCTTAATTAACTTTTTCTTTTCTTGTGAAAGTTCTTTAAAAATCCTGTTATATTCTGAAATCCTCTTCTTTTTTAACTTTTCTTTTTCTTCATTTGCCATCTCCCATCACTCCTTTGTCAACTACACCCCTCACATGTGCGACCTGTGTGTTACACGAAACTCCAGCACCGGTGTAGAAAAAAATATTTTCACCATAAAATTATGGGGGGGAGTCAATTATTATCATGTTCATTATCATTTACAGCTACTAAATCACCTAACTCGTTGAATATCATCCCACGTGTCGGTCTAACTAATAGGCTTGCACCGCTCGTCAATCCATTAGGTGTAGTCATAGCATCTAGCTCTGCATGTATTGCATTGTGACATTCAATACATAAGAACATAAGATTATCCCAACCATATGCAACCGCATCATTGTTAATGTTGTTTGGGGTTAGTGGCTTTTTATGATGTACTACCCAACGTTGTCTAGTCCCATCTGCCTTATTGATACTTTTTAATCCATGGCATCTTTCACATATATAGAGCTTTGATTCTGCATATGCCTTTGCACATCTTCTCCACCTATATGAATTATAGAAATTTTTAGAATACTCTTTTGCCATTTTTTAAAATATCCCCTTTTTTTTCTAGACCACTACATTTTATACATCATATCCCATTGATCTACGATTAATTGCATATGCTTCATCATATGTAATACCTTCACGCTCTGCTACTTTATTTAAGCAATCATCTTTAGTTGGATATTGTCCACTGTGTGTATTGATATGGCATTGTGTACAGAGTTGTATTAAGTTCTCCTTAATATCTCCACCACCACTGCCACGTGTATTAATATGATGCGGTTCTATATTCGTTCTTTGTCCGCATATTTCACAATATGGCTTGCGAACTTCTTGTATCGTTTTCTTGGATGTAATTCTTTTATGCTTCATCAAATACCCCTTATAAACTAAAAAGGACCGCATCATACTGTGTTGTGCGACCTGTGTATGATGTAGTCCTTAATAGTGTGTAGTTTTTCTAGGAGGCTTGTTGAAAGTGTTCTCTTCATCCATGCCCACATATAGTATCCCATAAATTGATAGTCAAATACTATCAACCTTTTTAAAAATTACTTCAAAATTTCTAATTGCACGCTTATGCAGATTATGAATGTTTTGCACCGAACACCCTATTAATTCTGCTACCTTTTCCCATGTGTAACAATTAATATATCTATCAATCAGTACCGCCTTTTGCTTGGCACTAGATATTGCGTTAATAAGAAATCTTGCTCTTTCCCTTTCTCTTAGGTAACCACTCCACTCCCTCATTAGTTCATTTGATAGTGCATCAATGTTTGCTATCTTATCTTCAAATGTGATTGGTTGCCCTCCGCTTACAATGTCTTTGCTATAGTCTAGTGCTTGCAGATACATTATGTCTTGTTGCAGCCTTAACACTTCTCTTTCCTTACATTTGATATTCAAATCAGTATCACGTATCTGATTTAAATATTCCCTTCCTGTCATCGGCTATTATCTCCCTGTTCCTTTAATTTATCGGTCCATTCTTTCCATGTATATATTGGTATCCCTTTTGCTATTGCAAATGACCATTCACCAATGCATCCTTTAGATGTTTCCCATTCCCCACATAATACTAAGGCATCACATTTATTTAGCATGTCCAAACATATTTTCAAGCCTTTTGAATACTGTGTATCAAAGTACAACATGCTGAAATTGTGAAGAGGTGATAGATATGTGTTGTTCTTATCTAGCATTACTAAGTTTTCCATAATTGTATCAATGGAATACTTATTAGCTTTATCTCCACCAAATGGATGCGCTACATAAATTAATTGGTTTTTAATCATTCTCTTTCCCTTCTTTTACTAGATCATTGATGTGAAATGTCTCACCCTCAACCGCATCATTTTCCAATTCTTCTTCCCATAATTTCCCCTGCGCTCTTGCACCTCTTACAAATAATTCTATTTCTTCTGCTAATGGAATAAGCTTTTCTGGTGCTTCATCTATTACACTTAGCCATGATGTGCTAATTGTACATTCATCTCCATACTTATTTGTGATTATAAGCACATACTTTGCTTCCGTAATAACCTTTGGCATTTCCTTATGCCATTTAAAACTAATAGATTTAATTTTTAGCCACTCTTCTTCAAATAGTTTGAACACTTTAAATGTTTCAATCACCAATGCTCTTGCTTTTACATATGCTTCTAATATCTCTGGTCTGAAATCGTCCTCCGTGCTTAATTGATATGTTTCAGTAATACCAGCATTATTTGCTTTCTCATACTTTACTTTCTTTTTATCCCCAAACCCAATGCTTAGTATCCTCATTTTTGTTTTCCTTTCTTGTAGTTTTCTTTTCGTTGCTCAAATCGTTGCTTATCTTCGCATACCCAATCACCACAAAGTACTCTATTTTGTTTGTTGGTGTGAAATTTCTTTCCGCACTGTACACAGTATCTTGTGTATTTAAATGCTTTCTCTAATCGTTCAAGGCGCTCTATCTCTATTTGTTCCTTTGTCTTTCTAGGCTCTACTGGTTTGCCTTCTCTACAATCTGCACACCATGTGCTATGGCTATCTGGTGTAAATAACCTATCACATCTATGACACTTTCTTTGCATGTTTACTCCTTAATCTCTTACAGTGCAGCTATACCCTTTTAGCTTTCTCATTCTATGCCTAATGGTTCTTACGTTATCCCCAACATATTTATAGGCATCTCCCTGTATATTCTTCTGCTCGTTATATTCATCTAGCTTTGCTCTCCATTGTATGTAGCTTTCACATTTACTGTGACAACCTACCTCTCTGAATTGGCAACCCCTGCATGGTGTTTTCATAATAACTCCTCGCCCATTGGTCTAATACTTTGCTTACTTTATTTAGCTTGTATATGCATTTTCTTATTCTTGCTTTTAGTAGCTCTTCTGAGGGAGTAATTGCTTCTTTTGTTCGGCACTTTATAATATGATCATGTGCTTTGCATACATTCCTGTATCTATCATTCATGCTCATACCCCTCTAATTTATTTCCTATTACTTTTGCATTTCCGTTATTCATAACAAATGCTAAATCAAAATCTAGTACCGCATCAGATTGTTGATGATTGATTGCTTTGCATCGCCATTGAAATTTATCTGTACTGTAATATACCTCCGCTACCAATGGAGTCTCTTGTACTGATTTACAATCAAACTCTATATAGTCCTTTTCGTATATTCTTTTCCCTAGCGTGTCTTTTGCTTCGCTTCCTCTACATAGTGTTCCGTCCTCAATTGGTACCCATGCATATGTATCATTTTCTACCGCTAATAGTCTTATTTGTGAGTAGCTTTGCTTTATTTCATCACTGCTTACCCATTCTGACCTGTTCACGTTCTTTCGTAGGCCTTTATATACTAATGGCTTCATGCTACCTCCTCACACACTGCATTGATACCTAGCTTCTTTAGTAACTCGTGTATCATCAATCTTCCTTTTTGTGTCCAGCGTGTAGATGCTTTGCACTCTAATCTCCCATCAGTAGTCATGTATGTGTGTGTCTTAGTCTTTGTATATCCCTTACGCATTAAATCACTATACAAAATCCATTGACCGTTTACGCTGCGTTGGATGTGTGCATCATGTAGTATTTTGTTTAATGCTTTAGCGCTTAATCCATAGTCTGCAGCAATCTGTGTTACTGTCATTGCATTTGTACTGCTTAAAATTTTGTCCACATAATCAACCTTTGGCTCATATTCCGCTATTTGTTGTTTCTGTTGCTCAATAATAGCCTTTGATTGATTGTGCGCTTCTACTTCATCTGCATACAATCTCAATGCTTCTGGCAGTGTCTTTGGAATATGTAGATCATAGCTTCCTGTTTTCCTAATTTGTGGAAGTACTTCGCTAGTTACCCAGCGTTTAAATTTCTTTGCACTTGGCATCTTTGATTTCAATATCAAGGAATATAGTCCAGACTCATTGATTAAATATGTTTCCCTCTTTTGGCCTGTGTCGGCAATTTGCCAACGCAGCTTATCTTCTTCATCAATATGTTTTCTGATTGCATCTGCAGTATCTTTATATCCAAGTGCAGTTGCTACGCTCTTGGCCACAAAGTACACTTCATTTTCAATAATGATAGTTCTTAGTTCCCCAAACTCATTACTGTTAAATAGTGTTGTTACATTGTTCATAACTTCGCCCCCTAGTTTTAGGTAAGGGCGGATATACCGCCCACCTATTTTATTTTCTTACCGCATCAAGTCTTGCTGTTAATTCTGCAATTTGTGCTTTCATAGCTTCAATTTCTCCGTCACGTTTTGCTTGTGGTTCATATTCACTATGTTTACCAAATTTGAAAGATGCGCTTACGTTGTACATGTTTTCACTTCCAAATGTACCTGCAATGCCAAGTAATACTTTTTCATTTGGTCTGTAGTATGCACCTAATGCCACTGCATTTGCATTTTTATAGTGACCATATGCTACAGATGTGCTAAATTTATCATCTTTGTTAAATCCCATTGGATGTAGTCCAGCTAATGCAGCTGCACTTGCACCTACTTTATTAATTCGTCCGTCCAATTGCTTAATGTCTGCTTTTAAATTTGTTAGTGTATTGCTTGCTTGATGTTCTAGCTTATCAATGCGCTCTTCATGATTTTTCAATACACGATCATTAGCCTTGATAGCATTTTTATTGTTTGCAATGTCCGCATCATGTTGTGCAATACGTTGTGTGTTATTTTTGATTGCATCCTTATGATTTGCTAGTGTGTTATGTACTGCAGTATTGAATTGTTGTTGTGCATCTAGTGCTTTATCAATATCTTCACCCATTGTATTAATGGCATCATATGCAGCATGTAACTGTGAACCGTTTACTGCATCAGTGGAAGATGCATCCACTCTGCCTGCTGCAACATTCTGTACTTGGCGAACATAATTTTTTACTCCTCCAAAGCCTGCACGTTGTTTACTGCCTACGCTTACTACTGATGTTGCATCTGTACCTGCAAATACATATGTTGTATTGTTTACCATTGCTTGCAATTGATTAACTGCATTGTCTGTTACACTATTCGTTCCTAGTGCAACGCTATTTGGCTTATCAGCCACAATATTATTGCCAATGCCTACCGCATCAATTGATGTTACTACTGCATGAGTGCCTAGTGCCATTGCACCTTGGCCACCTACTTTGCTATTTGCACCAATCACTGTTTGCTCTTGGCTATTATCTACGCTTGTATTGTTATAGCCAATGAATGTACTTTGACCAGCATTGATAGTGCCATTATTTGCCCCAATGATTACATTGTTATCACCTACTACATTATTGTTTCTTCCTAATACAATTGTGCTTGTACCGCTTACTGTTGTATTCACTCCAAGTGCGGCACTGTTATAGCCTGTTACTGTTGGTTGCGTTGTATTTGGCTCTGTAGGTCCTACAACTAGATCACTTGCATATGCACCATTAACTACTGCGCTTAATACCATTACTGCTAACATTACTTTTTTCATTGTTTTCTACCTCGTTTTGTTTTAATTCCTAATTTTTTACAAATATTTCTAATTAAGCTTTGACTTACTTCTAATTCTTCTGCTATTTTCCTTTGGCTTAGTCCTCTGTCAATCAATGGCTGTAACACATCTGCATTTATTTGTTCCTTTAATCCCAATACTTTTAATGCATTTCGCTTATCCATTGCACCGTACACTACCGCACCTAGTGCCAACCAATTTATGCAATTCATCGGAACACCTGCCATGCTTGTGTTTTGCATGTTGCCCTCCTATTTTGCATAAATCTTTGTAGGACTATATGCAGGGCAATCTTCACATTCTTCTTTTTTCAGCCAATGTAAAGTGCCTGCTGTTTTGCCTTTGAATACTTTAATTGATGTCTTCCCTTTGGGGCATGATGCTTTTACCCATAGCGCACCGCTTTTTGCTGGTCCAAATGAGTGGCTACATATCTTTCTTGGTCTACCTCTTCGCATTTACTTCCTCCTAGAATGGAATATGTTCATCATCGTCTACAAACCCATTTTCAAAATTGCTTGGTGTACTTTCATTCTCTTTCAAGCCATATGTAAGGACTTTGGCCACAATCTCTGTAATGTATCTTTTCCCTCCGTCTTTTTCATATGATCTAGTCCTTAATTCGCCATTTACTGATACAAAATCACCTTTCTTTAATCCACTGTATTTTTCCGCATCAACCCAGCATACAATGTTGTGATATTGTGTGCTTTGTTGCTCATTCACATATTTATTTGTTGCCATTCTAAATGTAAGTACTGGCTTTCCTGCTTTTGTGTATCGTAGTTCTGCATCTGCTACTACGTTACCGCTCAAAAATACTTCATTTACGTTTATCATTTATTTCTTCCTCCCATTTCTCACATTCTTTACTAATTACGCATAACGACATTATTGCTACTCCTAGCATTGCCCCTATCACAATGCCTATTCCTAGTAGTTCCATGTTTTACCTCCTCAATTCTTATTAGTCTGTAAAATCTGTAAGGATAACCTTCATCAGATACATCTTCAACTACACTATCTGTTTCCACGTAATAGCCTTTTGGCGGTTGGATGTAATCTCTCCATTCGCTCGGCTTCAATATTTCTGTTTTTACTTTTGGCTTTTCTAAGTTTTTGCTACTATTCCACCTGCGCTTAAATGCATCTTCTTTGTCTGAATAGCATGCACTTCTTTTTTCTTTTACAAAGTAGCTTGCTAATCTCACTGCATCTTCTGCTCTTCCTTGATACAACATCAGCTTATGCATGCCATGTGGCCAAAGTTCATTCAATTCATCTGAATATAGTTCTGCATTATTGATGATCATGTGGAAATGTATTCTTGTTTTTCCCTCCGCTATGTAAATGTATTTCAATTCTTTATCCAGTTTTTTATATCTTCGCTTTAGCCTTCTTATAAAATTCTGAATATCTTTCTTTGCATCTTCCCATGTAGCAGGCTGTTCTTTGTAAGTTAATGTGATATAACAATCATTTGTAGTGAAGTTATTATCAATCAACATACGTAGCATTGCTTCTGCTTGTTTTTCATTTTGTTTTTTCTGTGCTTCTGGTGTGATGCTTTTCTTTTTTACACGTTTGCCATTCTTTCTATATGTTCTTGATGTGTGATAATCAAGTACCTCTATCATATTTTTAGATATGACTTTTTTACGCTTCCTCATCGTAATTACTCCCCATGGTCGATTTGTTAATATGTTATATCTAGTTAATAAGAAAAGCCTTGGAATAAGCTTTTCCCTAGTCTTTTATGCCCATGTGTGATATAATTACGTTAGGTTTGGTGCGTAATTACGTGCCTGAAAGGGCTACTTTAATCGGTAGCCTTTTCTTTTTGCCTAGGATAATTGCAATGCATGTCACCTTGTTCAATCTCTAAATATTGGCATGCATCGCAATGTTCCATACATATAATTCCTTTAGCCTGTCTACACTGTATGTAGGCATGGCTTTTTTTATTGCACTCATCACATATGCTGCAGTGTTTACTCATTATTCATCACCGCATCAAGCAGTATTTCTCTTGCCTTTAATGCAAGATATACTTTGTTTTCTTTAATTGGACCTTTACCTGTTATGCGTATTACATATTCCCCTGTCTTTCGCTTAACAAAAATAGCGCATCCATTAGCAAGAATAGTAAAGTCTAAACTTGCGCTTTTATTGCTTACGCTAATTGATGTAATTCGTTCCCTTAAAACTTGCATTTCTTCATCATCAAACATTAAATATGTTTTTAGTAGATCTAGTGCTTTTTCTCTTTTGTCTTTCATGTTTTATCACCTCCTTAACCCTGCCTAACATCCAAATTGTGATGCCAGTTGTTATTGTTAATACTATATTGATTAATATTTGCCAGCCTTCTGCTTGCTCAATTCCTCCATATAGTCCTAACCCTAATATCCCTAAGCACCATTGCACGGTTGTAATTAGATTTATAATGTTCATCTTTTATGCCCCCTTTAGCCACTTCATGTGCTGCCCTTTCATCCATGCTTCAAATTTATCTACATGTACCAGCGTTTGTTGTGGTCCTAGTTGCATACAGATTTCATTAAATCTACCTTCATTGCGGATCATATCTATTCTTCTATAGATATACATTTTGCTCCGTCCCCATATCTTAGCTAGTGTGCTAATAGGAACATACTTTGGTTGAACACTTTCCATTACTACACATTCCTTTCTGTTTAATCTTCTTGTTCTAATTTGCTGAAATCTACTTTTATGTTGTATCCGTCTTTTCTTGCTGAATTAATTGCACCCACTAAATCATTTAACTTATTGCTTATATTCTTCATATGCATCTGCATCGGATGAGTAAAATTAATTTTTATTGTTCCTGCCATTCTTATTTCTTTCATTTATATTTCCCCTACTATATGAGCTTCTTTCATGCTATACTCATCTCAAAAGGAGGTGATTATAATGTCTGGTGTTTATCGAACTGCACAAATTTGCAAAAATGGTCATGTTATTACATCTAATACCAATAACACTGCTCACCTATCTAATTTCTGTTCTGAATGTAGAGCTGAGACTATATCTTCTTGTCCAAAATGTAATACACCTATTCGTGGTAAATATGATGTTCCTGGTGTCATGGGTATTTCAACCTATACACCACCTAAATACTGCCATCATTGTGGGCATCCATTCCCTTGGACTGAAAGCACTTTAAACTCAATTTCAGAACTCTTAGATATGCAAGATCAGTTAACTGAAGATGAAAAACAACATTTTATGTCTTATTTACCAATCATCTTTGATGAAACTCCTCAAGCAGAAGTAACCGCTTTAAAACTAAGATTATTGTTTAATAAATTACCTTCTGAAATCGGTAGTTTAGCCAAAAATGTTATTACTGATGTTATATCTGAAAGCATCAAGAAAATTCTTTTCCCTTGATACTATCAATTAACAACTTATAACCTTTGCATTCATCAAAACCACAATTATATTTTTTCTTTAACACCCAACAATCACATACTTGTTTTAATTTCGCCCCACAATGTTCGCAGAAGTTTCCATCAATTACTTCCACATTACATTTGGGGCATTTTACTTTTTCTCTTTCATTTGATTTCACCTTTTCTAACTCATAATTTGTCGCATATTATGCGACTATATCTGTAAAAAAAATATTATTAATATCATCATAAGTTAAAGATAGCGCCTTAGAAATTTTTTCAACATCTTTTACTGTGAAGTTTTCCCCAGACTTATTAAGCTTTCTATATACTGTAGATTTATCAATCCCAAGTACATTGGCTAACTCAATAATGGAAATATCTTTTTCCACTAATTTAGCTTTCAGCTTTCTGATATTCACCATATCTATTCCCCCCTTTTCTTATTTGTCGCTTATATGCGACTACCTTTATTTAGATATTACCCTATTAAAAAATGCATGTCAACAATATTTTTCGCATTTCGTGCGATTTTATAGATTGTTTAAAAATATTTGTTGCATTTTTGCGAATTGTATTGTATTATGTAATCAAATAGAAAGTGAGGTTTTCATATGAGAATCGGAGAACGTATTAAGCAACGTAGATTAGAACTAGGTTATACTGCAGATGCATTAGCTAAGTTGTTAAACAAAAATAGAGCTACTATATATAGATATGAAAATGGTGATATTGAAAATATGCCAATTGATGTACTTGAGCCTTTAGCAAAAGCATTGAATACTACACCAGCATATCTAATGGGTTGGCAGGAACCGCATCAAGGTTCTACTTCTACTCTTTCTAAACAAACAGAAGATTATTATTTAGATGCAGAAACTGCTGAATATGCGGAAATGCTTCGTACTCGTCCAGAAATGCGTATGTTATTCTCCGCATCTCGTGGTATCTCTAAAGAGGAAATGCAAGAAGCGGTAAACTATATAGAATTTATCAAATCTAGAAATAAAAAATAATACTATTAGGGGTTGTTAGTTTGATTGTTAATATTATTGAGTGTGATATTCCAAATGTGAAAGCCATTTCATCAACTGGGGAAGATGAAGGTGTACACAACATTTATATTCGCAAGAATATGTCATTTGAAGATATGCGTAATGAAGTAAAGCATGAATTGCTGCATATCATTAATGATGATTTTCATATAGATCAACATGTTAATCTTATTGAACATATGGTAAGACAGAAAGAACTTACAGATGATATGTTAGAAACTATTGATTTTTATCATCATATACTGTAAAACTTTCCAATTATATTATGTTGCTTATTTTATAGGAGTTATATTTTATGTCTAATATTACGGATGAAAGGCTTGTAGAATTGCGTAGATCTGCACCGCCACCATATGAGCCTGAACGTTTACCTTTTGATACTTTTAATTTACTCACTCCTGAATTAATTAAACTATCTTCCGAGGCGAATATGGCATTAGGTGAATATAAAGGCTTTTTAGTTAATACGCCGAATCCTATTTTGCTTTTATCACCTATCACTACACAAGAGGCCGTGTTATCTTCTAAATTAGAAGGTACTCACGCAACGCTTGAAGATATTCTTAATCATGAAGCTGGTAACCAAACTGATATTCAAGATGATGAGTTAAAAGAAATTCTAAATTATCGTTCTGCATTAAAACATGCATTAGATACTATTTCACCATATAATCAATTATCAAATTCCAATAGTAAAGAACCATTAACAATAAAAATTATTAAAGAAATGCATGCCATTCTCCTAGATAATGTTCGTGGGTCTACAAAACATCCTGGTGCTTTTAAAAAACTACAAAACTATATCGGTGGATATGATTTTATTTCTTATACACCTGTTTCTCCACAACTAACAGATTCTTATATGTCTAATCTAGAAATGTATTTCCACCATGATGAGATAAATCCATTAATTCAAGCAGCTATTATTCATGCACAATTTGAAATGATCCATCCATTTGAAGATGGTAATGGGCGTATAGGCAGATTGCTAATTCCTCTATTCTTTTATTATCGTGGAATTATTCCATCTCCCATATTCTACATGAGCTCTTATTTCGAACGTAATCGTGATGAGTATATTCATAATTTAGCCAATATTTCTAAAAGTAATAACTGGGTATCTTGGATTTATTTTTTCCTAAGTGGCATAATTGCTGAATCCCATAACAATACCAAGAAAGCTTTAAATATTTTAGCTTTATATGAACAGTTTAAATCTTTAGGTGATTCTATAAAATCATATTACTTCATTCCAATTTTAGACTTTATTTTTCAGCATCCTATATTTACAAGTAAACAACTTATCGAAGAAATCAATGCTAGTAAGCAAACTGTATTTACACTTTTGAATAAAATGGTAGATCAAGATATTTTAATTAGTTCAGATAAAGCTAAAAACAGAACATTTATTTGTCCAAAATTATTAAGTATTATAGATAGTTAAGTCTAATATTTTAATCTTTTTTAGACTATATATTTTTATAGTCCAATATATCTCATTATATTGGACTATATTTTTAAATAGTCCAATATACAGAAAAATATTAGACAAAATAAAAAAGCCCCTATCTAGCTACTACTAGATAGAGGCTTGATGCCTTAGAGACACCGCATATTTATATTATATTATACCATACCTCTAAGGCTTATTTCTTATACCATTTTTTAGCCTAGGAGGTATTTTTAATGTGGTGTGAAACTGTAACTACCAAAGCTGGTATTACTAAATATAAATTTCAAGAACGCTATGTGGATTCGTATAGTGGTAAAACAAAAAGAATATCTGTTACATTGACTAGTAATAGTAGGCAAGCCTACAAAATCGCACAAGCTGAATTACAAAATAAAATTGACTTGGCCACTAATACAGATATTGCCAAAGATATGACATTGAATAATGTTGTATCTGAATATTTAGAATCTAAACGTGCCTTTAGAAAATCGTCTACACAATATAGTATGGATAATCTTCACAAGCAAATTATGAAATGGTTCCCTGCTGATATATTACTTTCTAAACTTTCACCATATATTATCCAAAGCACCTTTGATAAATTTGCTTGCCAGTATTCATACAACTACACGAAGCTTGCTCTTAGCCTAATTAGGCAGTCATTAAAATACGCAAGACGAATGGAGTACATCCGTGATATTTCATTCTTAGACAATATCGAATTACAAAAACCAGTAGCGGATGTAGACCGCATCAAGAAACAACGTTCTAAATTCCTAACAAAAGATGAACTAAAAGATTTACTATCACAATTAGATACTATCAATCATCATGTTTCCCTATTATGTGAGTTTCAATCTTTAACTGGTCTTAGATTTGGTGAGATGGTAGCATTACGCACTCAAGACTACGATGTTGAAAATGCTGTAATAGATATAAACGCTACTTTGTCTAATCGTGGTAGTTTTTCAGACCCTGCTATGCGATTGCCACCAAAGAATGTTCATTCTATCCGTAAAGTAAAATTAGATGCAAGAGCCGTACAGATTATTAATCATTTTATAACCGCCAATCAAGCAAGGCGATTATGGAAATCTAAATTTGCTGACCTAGGATATATCTTTGTTACCGATGGTGGATTGCCATATGATTTACATTATGTAAATCGTACTATAAAAAAACTTGGTTTTCATAAACCAGTAAGTACTCATACCTTTAGACATACTCATATTTCTATTCTTGCTGAATCTAATGTTCCACTAAAAGCAATTATGGAACGTGTTGGCCACAATGAGCCACGTACTACACTTGCTATTTACACTCATGTAACAGATGAAATGAAACAGGAAGTAAATGCAGCAATTACTAATATGGGTAAAGTACTTTCAAATAAATAAAAAATGAGCCACCGCATCATGTGCAGTGGCTTTTTTCAACCCTCATATAAAAGGGGCAAATATTTATTTTTTTAAGGGGCAGAAAAGGGGCAAATTGTTGTTACAATACGTTACAATTTGTTATTGTTCCTTTTCTAAATTGCTAGATAATTACTGCTTGCGTTACAGTTTGTTATAATGCGTTGCAATCTGTTAAACAGTAAATAGAAATGGTGCGGATTGAGGGTTTATACTCAACGCTCCGCACCATTACTACATTATTTAAACTCTACATTTCAAAAAGGGGCAAATAAGGGGCAAGCGTTATTTTCTTTTATTGAATACAAGTATTAACCACTTTTTCTAAATCCCCTATACCATCAAATATATTGAACCCTATTTCACGGATTAGTTTCATTTGATATTTGTGTTCTTCTCTTGTACGTTTAAACTCTGTTAAATGTTTTACCATACCTCTCATAAGAGATATATTTGTTTCCATTTCTTCTATGTACTCTTTAACACTATCATAATCTATTCCTATTTTTTCTTCAATTGCCACTACAGACTTAACTGGTGCTACAGGTTGCCTATTAAAGTATTTAGCAATTGTTAAATTAATAGGATCTACATTATTGTACATAATACAAGTTAGTTTGTATGCCGTAGATTCTGTGAATACAATTAATTTAGAAATAGCACTATGCATAGGAATATTGTTTTCATTCTTATAGGCAGTTACTTCTTCCTTTTCCAATAGTTGATATGGTAAGCCTTTATCTTTTAAGTGCCATAGAATACTTGTTCTATTTCTTTTTACTATTTCTGCAAAATCGCCAATGGTTATGACAGGTACACCTTTATATGTCTTACAATGTAGTTCACTTTGGTTTACAGGCTCTTCTAAATAGCCTTGTTTTAATGTTTCTTCCATTTCGTTGAAAGCTTCAATATATTTTAGCTTCCATTGTAATGCTTTCTTACCTGTAAAGCCCATTGCAAGGAGTGAAAAGCCATCGCGGTTCATGAGGTACGCTTTATAGTCTTTCCCACGATTTTGATGTGTAGTTTCATGGTAAAATTTGGTGGCTCGATTTTGAGCCGCCAAAATATCATGTATATCTCTTAATACATTCTTATGATCTTTGCCAAAATGTTCTGCAATATCCAAACTAGACACAACAACTTGGTTATTATTTACGATTACTAAATTATTCATGATTATCTCCTTTTTCTTTAAAGGAACATAGCATTCATGATATAATATTTCATGAGGACTATGTTCTCCTGCACATAAGGCAACTACTCAACTTTCCACGGTAGGTAGTTGTCTTATTTTTTTTTGAAGAAGTCCTGAATTGCTACTCTTACTACCTCAGCTTTAGTTATTTTATGCTTTGCAGCATATTCAATAACTTTATTATGTACCTCATCATCTAATCGTACTTTTAAATCATTAGTCTTAGGTAGTCCTATAACAGGTCTTCCCATTTTTGAACCCTTCATTTCATCACCTCACTTTATGAGTTCCATAAGTAAATAATATACTTAGTGAACTCATAAGTTAAATAAACTTTTCTTAAACTAAAATTCATTGGCGGAATTTTCAGCTGATAAAATTTGGTGGCGGAATTTTCCGCTACGAAATTTTAGTGGCACAATTTTGTTCCACTAACCTTTCACGATAAAAAGAGCCACCGCATTATGATATGCAGTGGCTCTCTTTTTTTGCTATGCTTCATCAAATGGTAATGATATCTCTCTTGCTCGTTTTTGTATTTTTAATACCTTTGTTACACGATATTCATGCCTTATATGCCCATCTGGTTTTATATGTGTTGAATCTTCTAATTCAATTTGTAGCATATCACCTTTTGTAAATGATAGTCCGCCCTCTACCTTTTTTAGGAAGTCCTCATCATCTACTTTAGCATAATATTTATTTTCTCCTGATCTAAACCGCCATTTTAACTCCTCAAAGTTAACAGTTAAAATAGTTACCCATTGCGTATATCTTTGTACTTCTACTTCTTCCGTTTGAGAAAAATCAGATTCATCAAACATAAAACTTTCAGATTCTTCTTTGCTAATCACCTGTGTAGGCGACTTATAATCTTTACCATTTCTGACTTCAAACGAATCTATACCAGAGCGTTTAGTTGGTGCTACCATAGCATTTAAACTTTCACGAACAGGTACAGACATATATATATTAAGTACATCAATATTTACGGTTACAGACTCATCTTGTATTACAAGTGTAGCAGTTCTATCATCATTCTTGATAGCTTTATCTATTTTTCTTTTCTTGACCCATTTTATAACGTCAATAACAGATGGCCCACCAACTATACTTTGAACAGTGGCTCCCAATCCCAAATATTCAAGTAACTGTTCTACGCTGATATGATTTGTAAATAAACTTTGTAATTGATCTGCTAATGTTCTAATTACATCTAACTGTATTTCAAATGACCCTTTTTGAAAGTCTGCATTTACCTTAACAGCAATTGTAGAATTATCATTATTAATAATTTTATTAGCTTCATTCACTAGCGTTCCTAATGCCATCAATGCAGGACCTAATACCGAAACATCCATAGTGCCATCATCTACAGCTTCACCAGTATAAGCAATAGTTAACTTGCTTTTATCTTTGTTCATGTTACACCTCCTTTTTCGTTCATTGTATGCTCATCTGTATAAACGGTCAAATACATTTTTGATATACTGACTATCTTTTCCTGTGTCCTATAATCATTCTATTCCTTGACTTCCTAAACTCCTCCTCTAAAAATCTATTTTTACTTATCCTCTACAATAAAGACTTTTCTATGTACTCCGGCTAATTCATCACGTATCCACTCAAGACATATCGAATTTAGTACTTTTATTGCAGTGTTGTCCTTTTGGTCTATTAAGTGTTTTATTAATACAATAGAGCTAATTTCTCTCGGAAGATTATAACTAAGTAGATATTCAAAGCTCTTTTTTAATTCATCTAGATATTTTTCCCATTCATCTACACTATTAATCTTTTCAATAATACAATTCATCTTTATCAAGCAACTTTTTATATTTGTTAGATTTTCTATTGTATATTCTTCTTTGCCATATAATCGTTCCATGCCTTGACGAGTTACAAGCCAATTTTTACCCGATTTTCTAGCTTCATCATCGGTAAATTGTTTATTTGCATACCTCTTTAAGCAGCATTGCTTGATAGAATCAGCTGGTACATTCCATCTTTCACCAGCCTCTTGTGTAGTCATTACGTCATCTAGTTCAAATTTCAATTTTATCACCCTCTAACTAAACGTTTAATTACTAGTATCAAAACAATAATAGTTGCTATATTAATCAGCCATTCTAAATATTGCATAATTCACCTCGTTGATTTACAATGATGTTGAAAAGGTGGCAGGGCTTTCACCCGCCTGCTTTTTACTACTCCTTGCTAACAAGTTTTAGTATTGCTAGTGCCAGTACCAGTGGCGTCAGCGCATTTGCTAAACTTGTTAGCTTTTCTATTATGTCCACTATCATCACCTCCTTCCCTATGTCTACATTATAACACGTTTCCGTGTTATATACAATAATTTTTATTAATTTTACAAACAAAAATAGAGCCTACCAACGTAGATTTAATCTAGGTTAGTAGGCTCTTTTGTTTATAGTTGCGTGTATCCACCATTACTCGCTATGGAGATGTATGGATCACTTCCTTAATGTTTGAACGCTACCCCTATAATTGCGCCACCACTTAACACTTGTGATACATTTCGTTGCATCCGCAAGCGTTTAATGGTTTTCTTGTCGTTCTCTATTTGCCCTTTCAATTCGGTCAAAGAGTTCTGCATTTCGTTTAAGGTAACTTCTTGCTTCATTGATTGAAGCTTGGCTTGCATCAATTCGTTTTCCAATTTGTTGATTGTATTGTGTGCTTCGGTCAACTCGGTCTTTTGCTTCATGACTAAGCTCTGAGCTTCGCTCAATGGAATACTGGATGCTTCGATTGAGCTCAAGGCTTTCTCGTTGTTTTTCTTGAGCTCGTTCCACTGCGTTAATGGTACGCTGATAGTCGCTTCCGTTTGGCTGGTAGAGGATATATCCTGCGCAAAGGATGAGGATGATGCCAATACAACCGATAATAATATAGCGGTAAGTAGGGTTATCAAATAATACTTTGATTTTGTCATACATTATACCCCTCCTGCGTAGTCAGTAATCCCCCTAGCGATAGCACGAACGATAGTGTCTAAATCATTAGTTAACATAGCATGGTCTTCTTCATTATCAATGAATGCCATTTCAACTAATACAGCTGTTGCATCTGTACCATTTAGCACCCAAAGGTCATCACGTTTTTTTACACCACGATCAACTGTATTAATGCTTTTGATGATTTGGCTTTGAATATCGTTTGCTAGTCGTTGCCCATTAAAGGACTTATACAAAGTTTCTGTACCTCTAGCTTGCGTGTTAAAAGCATTGCAATGAAGTGATACAAAGATATCTGCACCCCAAGAATCAGATTCAGCACATACGAGACCTAAATCATCATCTTGTAAAGTACGCACTTCACATCCTGCTGTTTCTAAATACCTTGCTAACATCTTACCTGCATCACGTGCTACATCGCACTCACGTGTGCCATATACAGGATTAACTGCGCCACTGTCTAAATTAATATCGTGTCCAGGATTAATAAATACTTTCATCGTTTATCCTCCTCTTCTAATTTATCTGGAATGCCATTATTGTTTTTGTCTAGCCAAAGCCCTAAGAAGCCTACAATAGCCATTAATACGCTAGGGATGAATATATGATCTATGATATTAAGCCCTACATTAATCAGCTTGTTCGCCTCGTCAGATACGTACCCGCTAATAAATGACATAACATACTGAGTTATTACCAATAAAATAGGCACTAGCATAATAAATACTAGCGCCCGTGTAGCGAATATTCCTGTAGGGTGGAAGTTGGCCACCCTTACAGATTGATATGATTTTTTTATTGAATTAATGAGCTTTGGAGGTATGTTCATGTAATTCCTCCTTAATATCATCAACACGAGCTTCGATGCCGTCGACCCGAGATGTCAGCTTCACATGTTCCGTGTATGCCTTGGTGCGTTGCTCACGTGAAAGCTTAATTTCATCTTTCAAGTCTTTTAGTGTATCAGTAAGTACGCTCATTTTCTCTTGAAACATCAGATTATCTTGCATTCTTTGCAAATCTAACTTTTCAAGCAACGGAATAACCAACACTTTATATCCAAGTCCAGCAACCACCGCAACTATAGATAATGTGGTTAATATGTCGTTTAACTCAAACTGCCATGTCCACATAGGCACTCCTTTCTTATTGTACTTCTACTGTCTTAGTAAACATCAGCTTCATGCGTGCATTATAGAATTTAATTGTTGTATTTTCTGTGGTAGATGGTAAAGGTCGTTCTACATTTTGTCCTTCCATGTATTGGACTTCGCCATCGTTGATTTGGAACGGTAACGTTGTAACATAATAGATTTCTAAGATGCCGTCATGAATTTGTATGTCCGGCTCCTGTAAATCTATATCTCTAATAAAATTTAATCCCGCAATTTGTGCCTTAAAGTATTCAAGCACAATACCTTCAAGACTATTACTATGAAATAGCACGTTCACATCCAATAGTAGTTCCTTAAGTTTAGCGACAGTTTCAAGATTAACATTATCACCTTGAGGCCCTTTACGGCCACGCTCACCAGTCTCCCTTTTTTCCCCTCGTTCACCTTTCGGTCCTTGTACTCCATCTTCACCTTTAGGACCATGGTCGCCTTTTGGCCCTTGCAATTTAATAATTTGAGTCGCATCTTTAACGTTAACTTTATCTTCTGCACCCATATAAATATTAATAGTATTTTCACTCATTTTATTTACCTCTGTTGCTAACACCTTCAAGAATAGTTAATTGCCCTTTAACGAGGCATTTAATAGGGCGGCTACCTGCCCAAATAAATAAGTCCCAAGCATACCTACCAGCATGTAGTTCGTTTGTATCCAAAGAAAGGATAATTCTACAGCTTTCATCGGCCGTTAAATTATCCTTTGATACTTCAATATTGAATTTAGCTCTATACTGTTCGTCTTGGGCAAACTTTCTTACACATGAAAACAAATCCTCAGCCTCTACTGTGCCGTTATATCCAATAGTCAGCGTAATGTATTCGCCCTTAATAGCAGATAAATTATGCTTGACTGGTGTCATTATCTTCACCCGCTTCTAGTTCCATTAATTCATTATGGATACAGTCCGCTGTAGGGCAAGTTCCATTTTCATTTAATGTCGCATAACAAAATTTGCAAAACTTCATTACAGGAACATCACTTTTAATTTCGATCGCTTCCATTATTTCACCGCCTTAATCTTTAACACCATTTCTTGATTGAGTTTTTTAAACTGTTCTTGCAAGTCGGTAATATCACCGTTAATTAATCGACGTCTCAATAACATTTGTTCTAGTGTTTCAAAACGTCCTTTGTAATAATTTTTAATTTCAGCGATTTTTTCGGCCTTAGTAGGTTCCTTTGGCTGTGGTTCTACAAACTTGCCGTCTACATAGAATTTACCTTTCATGAATTCGTCAAGCATGTTATCGCCGTCTTCGGAGTAAATATAATTAGCAGCATCCGGCCATTCCTGTTTAGCAGTTGCTAGTAATTCATCTTTGCTAATCATATTATCAACAAAAGATGTAATGCGTTCACCTTGTTCATTTAATACAAATACATATTGATTCATTTCTTTATACCCCCATAGCAATTACGCGATACTTGCCAATATATCTACTGTCAGTATTGTCAATTGTCATATAGTTTGGTGCATTCGACCACGTAGCAATTCCACTAAGATTAACAACCGATTGGTCGCCATTAGCTATTGCGATATAGTTTGTTGTCTTAAATGAAATCGGAAAATTAAATGTCGCTCCACCGGCACCAGGGTCTGACTGTGTAATTCCCCATTGAACAATGAAGCCGTTTACAAATTTCACATATCCATTAACACTATCCAGTTTCGATGCTACGATAGCACCTTGACCTAACAATCCTTTAAGTGTGCCTAAGTTAAGCACTTTATTAATATCGCTATCGTTGTAGTTAGAAGTAATAAAGTTAATAACTTCTTGTGAGTTATCGCCTTTTGTTACTTGCAAGCCTTGATTGTGTTTAACAATAGATTTGGCATACTGGTTAGAACTAATATCTAGCTTTTTATTAAATGCATCTTGATGAGCATTTGTAGCGGAATTATGAGCTTTAATAGATTCATCTAGTTGTTCTCTTGTAACAGCCGTAGATAAATCTATAAGACCTTTTACATTAGGATTGTCTCCTACCCCTAAAGCAATTAATAGGCGTTGCATTGGAATTGCATTTGTTTTATCTGGAATATAAGAGGTTAATCCACTAGCGTTAGAATATCCAATGAGTTTTTCTTGCCCGCTGTCACCATTCTTTCCATAAACACCAACTTCTCTCCAATAAAATCCTGTTTCAACTTTTTTATTATCAAAGTTAAATTGTAACTGCATTTGCCCATTTGTTACTTCTTTGACATTACTTAATCCAATTTCTAATTTAGGGTTAACAAGAGATGTTAAGCTATCAATGCTTTTTGTTAATTGTCCATCTCCTATTACTGCCTTTGTAATGATCAATCTATCATCAGCTCTCCCTGTTGCTGATTTTAAAATCATTTTATTTCCTTGTATGGTTAAACTAAGTCCCGGAAACTGTGCCATATTATCCTCCTATTTCAATTACTTCTTCATATCCAATTACACTTCCATAATAGAGATTGTGCTCGATTTCAATATCACTTAACAGTTTACTCATACTAATTTGTGTTTCTTCTTCTGCCATAACAAGCCCTGAAATAATCAATTTTTGTTCAAGTAATTGTTCTTCCCAAACTTCATAACCAATGTGTGCTGGCTTAAACTCCTCAATGGTTTGCTGTAAACCATTGATATCTTCACACATGTCTTTTGTAAACTTTAATTCCATAGTATAGCTTTCATTCTTTGGAATTATTACTGCAGACTTATCAGATACAAAGTTATTGGCCAAGGCTTCTAGAAACTCTTTTGTACTACTATCAGTATTATTTAACTTTGCAATTACACGGCTTCGTCTATTATGTAAGCTATCATTTCTAGCGCTTATTCCAACAAACTCTTCCCATTTCGATAATGCATAAGTTGCTGATTGAATATTATCTTGTTTTAATAGTTCAATTAACAATAATCTAATGCGTTCATGCTCTCTACTATCTGCATCACTTATTGCTTTAAACTCTAAATCTTTTGCAATAAAAAGAGGCAGATACGTAAGTATATCTACCTCTTTCCATCTAATAAAATCACTCATGCACGATCACCTCTTTAATTGTTGGTAATTGTTCATTTGTAATATCAATATTAGTAATCCCTTTATTAACTTTTAAATCACGATAGTCTAATACCCCTGTTTCTTTATTAGCTAAAATAGCTTTACCAATATTAGCATAAGATACATATGTGCCATTAAAAATTTGCTTTTTAAACTCCTCATTTAATACCTTTTTAACAGCCTCTATATCTGCTTTTCCCTTTGTCACTGTTAGTTCGATATTAATATCAAATATTGTTGGTGTTACTACAGTAACAGTTGCCCCAATTGGTGCGTTTTCAGCAATTACAGCCTTAACTTTTTCAATTAATTCTGTACTAGCACTTTCACGTTCATTATTGATAATAATAACCTTAACTGTTCCCGGACCATTCCATAATGGAATTACTTTAACTAAAAAAACACCATTAACTAATCGAGCCCACTGTTCATAATGATATACATTGCCACTGGTTGCAGGTTTTCTAACTTTTAATAGGAGCCTATCTAAAAGTTCTGCATCAGTCTCTTCATCATATCCATCATAAGCAGCCGCTTCATTGGTAACTGTACTAACACCATATATCCCCCCAACTATTTCTGTGATTGTATTTGCCCCTACATTCAAAGATTTTCCTAGTTGTTCAGATAATGCCAATACTTTAGCACTCCCAGTATCGCCTAGATTGACCTCCTTAGAAGTCCTAAATGTTTCATCATTGTCTGTGCTAAACAAACTCCCTTTAGGGATTATCGTATTAGCTGTACCAGTTATAGTTAATATTACATTAGCTTGTGTTGCAGTTTTTCTAAATACCCCATGAGCTTCTGCATGACGTGTTAAATATTCTCCCCATGCAGTTTGAGGAAAGGCCGCATCAAGTATCAACTGCATTTCTGCATAAGACTTTTCAAACTCAACTGCATTTGAACTCAATGTATCAAATACAAATGTCCCTTCATGTGTACTTAATCCTTCTTTATCTATTTTTTTGAAATCTGCTAGTAGCCGTCCTAGCACATCTTGCTTACTTTGTGGTTCTAGCATTATACTTCAACTCCTATCGTATTTGGTCCATAAATTGTTTGTAACTCTATTTGCAGTGTAATTATTTTATGTTCTTGAATTACATTTACTGCATCTACATTTATAATGTATGGATTAACTAATAACGCATCCTTTACATATTCAAACAGATCATATTGACTAGGTGTATCATTAGGCTTTTTCCCAATGAATTGTTCAAACTCAATGCCATAATCATCATAATATGCTCTATAACGATATCGCTCTACTCTTAATGTTTTCCACACCCATACTTTTATTGCATCATTCCCTGTTACATATTTATGATTACCATTTCTATCATATTGATAGGTATCTCGTTGAAAGTCCCAAGCTAACTCTTTGCATAGTGGCAGGTTTTTATTTACGTCAATGCTACTTGGTGTATTCCCTTTCATAAATGGATTACTCATTGCCGTCTAACCTCCTACATTTTCCATATACAAAGTACTGCTCTGCTGTACTTTCATCATCACCTACTATCGGAATTAACATTACTTTATCGCCTATATGCCATGTATCAGTCATAATTCTGGTCTTTGTGTAATCATTATGAATTTCATGTGTATGGCTAGAAAACTCTGCATATCCCCCACCACCTGCTCTTGGTTGTGTTTCTGAAATGATATGTCCTTTAGATTCTCTATAATGCCCTTGTAACCAATATTCATCAACCCACAAAAAGTTACTATTTAATTCCATTCCATTGAACGATACAACTAGATTTGGAGGTGGTGATACTATCGTACCAATTCCCGGCATTGCTTGCTTGCCTGCGTTTCCGCCCACGTTACTCATGATGCCTAATATTCCTGTATAAGGATCATTGTTTTTCTTCGGCACTTTCACCCTCTCCTTCCTCTGGTTCTCTGATGTACTCTAGATTCAATTCCATTGTATGTGTATTATTTTCAAATGTATGAGTGTCAGACTTAATGAAGAATACTCCTTTTAGTTGCTCTTCTTCAATTACTACAGAATAGCCTGCAATACATTGTATATTCCCTAGTGCAGAAATACTTGAATCCATTTTAATTCCTTTGATTTTCGCCTTAGCTTTAGCTGTATTATCAACAGGAAACTTTGGCTTTTTAGGTGTACTTGTTGTACTAGACTTTTTCTTTTTAGTTGCTTTCTTTTCCTTTGGTTCTGGCTGATTTTTGTAAATATCTTGGAATATACCATACTTTTTAATTAATTCATCTTCATTATCTATCCGAATCACATTACCTACAGCATCAACAGTTTTTACTCTGTTTACCATTTCCTCAATTGATTCAGAATGTGATGAGCTTATCACATCGTATGTATCCCTAGCTATATACTCCTCAATGATTGTTCCTTTTTCTACTAAATTGATTCCGTCCGCTAGTAATATAGCTGTGTAATCTTTTTGAATATCTGCCTTTGTTTTTTCAAACAACATTTGAAAAACTTCTGTACATGTTTTTTTATCTGCTACAAAATTTACCACTGTAGGTATTTCTGGCAAATTTCCAACAGGTACTTCAACCTCTGCACATACACGCTTGAAAGCATCAACTACATTTGTGGCATTAAAAACTAAACTGACTTTCGACTTTGCAAGGTATACCATTCCATCGTAGCAAGTAATATCATAGGTATTATCATTAGTATTTCTTTTTCTAAAGAATACACGCCCAGTAAATATCTTTGCATTATCTACTGTTACTTCAATACGATCACCTAAATCAATTAAATAATTTGGAAATGATATATCTTTAGGATTATAGGCATATGAAAACTCTAACTTTCTAGCAGCTTCTTCTCTATCACCGCTCCATGTGAACTTAGAAATAAGATGTGTAATATCTACTCTTTCATCCTTTTCATTAATATGTTCTATTAGTGTAATCATAGTGGCCACTCCTTACCATTCATTTTTAATGACCGCTTAGATACTTGTAAAACTGCACCAATTGGGCTTTTACCAGCTTTAACCATCATCTTATACATGTTTAATGCCTTTTTGCCTTGTTCAGCTATTGGCATTATTTTTGATACTGCCTTATTAGCTGTATCCATAAAATGTTCTTGTGGATATGCTGTTACTGCTTGCTCTTCTGGAGCTTCTGCGATTCTACTATGTAAGCCTGTAGTATCATTTTTTATCTCTGATGTTGGTTTTATGTATCTATATTCCTTGAGTGTCATCTCATAATACACATCACTTGTACCATCATGCTCATCATGATCAAATGACTCAATTGTACAGTACATAGAAATCGATGTATTGGAAATTGAAATCTTACATGGCTTACCACTTGTAGCAAATCTATCAATTTTCCTTACTAGATTATAAGGATTTGTTTCGTTTGTTTCAGACCACTCATATTTTTGTGCAGGGAAAAAGCCTTCAAAGGATAATGTCTGAAGGCCTCTTTTTCCCAACATATTAATTTCACCAATAGCATTGATATTCAAGGTGCTATTGTTATATGTTCGTCCCACCTTAAATGAAGCTGGCGTTACTGGCAATATAACATTTTGGCCTGCACAGGATAATGTA
>OKIR01000046.1_pt1 | contig 35313 bp, 39 predicted proteins | sample 1612941 | NCBI WGS metagenome assembly OKIR01 (sample SAMN04436824, study PRJEB24849) | human gut metagenome | biome: human gut; feature: NICU; material: stool | host: Homo sapiens | place: USA: Saint Louis, MO | collected 2011-07-14
TTTGGACAGGCCTCCCGTAAATCCCGAAAAAACAGGAAGTCCCGCTGTGCCAAGCAGCAGATAGATCACATAACTCACAGTACCTGATTTGCACCCGAGTACAAATGCTGTCAGATAAATGATCAGATTTGTCAGAGATATTGGAACCGGTGTAAACGGCAGCGGAACAGAAAGCGGTCCCGCAACGCACATGAGTGCCGACATCAATCCTATGAGTGTCATCTGCCTTATTTCTAGTTTCTTCATAGTCATTCTCCTCCTTATGTCAATGAAAATCCAAGCTTTAAAAACATTTTTCTGTCGTCTTCCACCCTGTTGCCGGATGTAGTGAGCATATCACCAGTGATTGCTCCGTTTGCCCCGGAACAAAACGCCTCTCTTCCGCAGTCTTTCATCAAATTCCGCCCTGCGGCCAGACGAATTTCTGCTTTTGGATTTAAGAGCCGGAACACTGCGACCGTCCTCAGTATTTCCTCTTCTTTAAGCCTTCTTCTTCCTTCCAGAGGAGTACCTTTGATCGGCGTAAGAACATTGACCGGGATCGAGTCAACTCCGAGTCCTGCCAGCTCAAGGGCCAAAGAAAGCCTGTCCTCCTCTGTCTCACCCATTCCGATGATCCCTCCGGAACAGATCTCAAGGCCTGCTTTCTTTGCCCTCTCGATATTTGCGATCTTATCATCATATGTATGCGTCGTGCAGATCTCAGAAAAAAAACGTCTTGATGTCTCTAAATTACAGTGATATCGTGTGACTCCATTCCTTTTCAGATCTAAAAAAGCATCATAAGACAAAAATCCGTGGGATGCACAAAGGGAAACACTGCACTGCTCAGACATAACACGATAGGCCTTTAAAGCTCTTGAAAAATCTTCTCCCTCAAGGGATTTTCCGGCTGTCACGACAGAGTATCTATGTATTCCTTTCCTCTCCTGCATCCGGCAGTCCTTTAAGATCTCTTCGGCCGGAAGAAACGCATATTCTTCCGCATGGGTCCGGTGATGGGATGACTGTGCACAAAACCTGCAGTCCTCGCTGCACTTTCCGCTTTTCCCATTGATGATCGTGCAAAGATCTCCATGGTCTTTGCAAAAATGCTTTCTGATCCTGTCCGCCGACCGGCACAGCATCTCAAGATCTGCATCCAGCAAAAACAATACATCTTCTGTTTTGATCTGTTCCTGTTCTCCTGAAAGGATCTGTCTTGTAAATTCCTCCAGCATATAAACTCCTTTCTCTTTCCCTCTTCGTTATTGAAGTATACGCTATGAACTTCAAATTGTCAACCATAATAAAGATATAGGTTAACAATTCAGATGTATGAAAACGTGCGCCGCATATTGACGCACGTCTAAGATTGCATTTTATTCTTCCTCTTCAAGGATGCCTAATTCCTTAATCCGTTCCTCAATCTTTTTCATAGATTCTTCATAGGTAAGTCCGTCTTCCGTATCTTTTTCCTGTACATCAGCACGCTTTTCCAGCAATTCGTCGATATCTTTACTAAATGGATTATTATCTGTTACTCTTGTTAAAAGTCCCATGTATCTTCCTCCCTGCTTTCTGCTCTCCCTTTTCGCTGATCTTTATTTTATTCATTTTATCCGTTTCTTGTCAATATATTCTTATGAGAAATTTGACTTTCCGCTGAAAAAATTGTACCATGACATTGCATCAGCAAAGAAGAAAGGGGTGTTTGATATGAAAACCTATAAAATATTGTTAGATTCCATAGACAAAGTAAAAGACTTTGTCAACTTGATCAACCGGTTTAAATCCGAGATAGATTTAGCATCCGGCCGCTATGTTGTCGATGCAAAATCCATTATGGGCATTTTCAGCCTGGAATTGTCCAAACCGCTGCTTCTCACTGTTTACGGTGAAGACGAACTGGAAGACATTGAAAATGCATTAAATCCATTTATTTTAGATTAAAAGGAAATGCCGTATCCCCGTTTTATTCTCTGGGATACGGCACTTTTTTATTCCTTTTTCAGGTTCTCTTCCATCACCTGATTGAGATATCCAATGTCTATCGGCTTTGGAACAAAACCGTTCATTCCTGAGGCAAACGCTGCATCCATATCTTCTTTGAAAGAGTTTGCTGTCATCGCAATGATCGGTACTGTTTCTGCATCCGGATGGCTGCTTTTCCTGATCTCTTCCGCCGCTTCATAACCGTTTTTCAGCGGCATCTTGATGTCCATTAAAATAAGCTGATAACGGCCCTGTTCACCCGACAAAAATCGTTCCACGGCTTCCTGTCCGTTGACTGCCCGTTCTGCGGACGCGCCTTCCATCTCAAGCAGTTCTTTTACAATTTCTGCATTCAGATCGTTATCTTCCGCAACCAGAATCCGGATATCATGGAACTGCCGAAGTTCCAAAGCATTTTCACTCCTGTAGTTCGTGCTGTCTTTCCCGGTGGGCAGACAGAGTCTGAAATAAAACTCAGAACCTTTGCCAGTCTGGCTCTCCACCATGAGATTTCCTCCCATAGCCTTGATGATGCTTGAACTGATCGGGAGTCCGAGACCTGTTCCCTCGCTTCTTGCGCTGCTGGCTCCCAGCTGTTCAAAGGCCTCGAAAATCTGTTTCTGCCTGTCCTGGGCGATACCGATCCCATTATCTTTGACAGAGAAGAAATATTCCCCAGTACTGACGTCCCTGTGCTCCTCCCGGACAGTCAGAGTGACTCTGCCTCCGTGCTTCGTAAATTTAAAGGCATTAGAGAGAAGATTGGTCAGTACCTGGCGCAGACGGATCGGATCTCCTGTTACAAAGTCATGCTCAATCTCCCTGACAAATTCAAAATGAATCTGCTTTTCTTCTGCCTGCACTTCCATCATTTCAATTAACCCATCCAGCAGTTCTGTCAGAGAGAAGTCTTCGGGCTCAATGTTCAGCTTTCCATTTTCAATCTTTGACATATCCAGAATATCGTTAATCAGTGACAGCATATACTGAGAGGATGCATGAATTTTTTGCAGTTTTTCCCTGGCTCCGTCCGGAAGCTTCTCCTCCATCCGCAGCAAATCGGTGAGACCTGTGATCGCGTTCATAGGTGTCCGTATCTCATGACTCATCTGAGAGAGAAATTCACTCTTTGCCCTGCTCTTTGCCTCTGCTTTCTCAAGTTCACTCTGCATGATCCTGCTTCTCATTTTGGATCTGTAAGTCAGAATAAAGGCTGCTGCCGCCATAAGCATAATGACTGCCAGCAGACAGAGTACAGCGATGGGGTTTGCATAAATATAATCTTTAAACGAAAATGAGGTGCCGAAGGAAACCAGATTCCTGTTAAGAATCGTATTCCTCTCATCCGATGTAACATTATTTATGGATTTGTTGAGTATCGACAGGAGATTGGTATCCGCCGGGCCCGCCAGTGCAAAGGACACCCCCATGTTAATGTTGACTCCTGTCACCGGGACGACATTATTATACCGGTGGTTCTGCATCTCCTGTTCCATAGAAGCCGCCAGACCGTACACGAAGTCCACTTTTCCTTTATTCAGTGCCGAAATAATCTCTTCTGCATCCTTATAATATTTCACTCTTTTCGCCTTTATTTCATCCGGGAGTGTTCTTCCTTTCAGAACCCCGGCTTCCATCCCGTCGGAAGGAAAATTCTCTGATTTATTTCTGATGACAATATTGTTAAGGCTGACATAGGCGCTGGTCAGTACAAGATCATTCTTTCTCGCATCCGCTTCAGTATCCAGAAAAAATCCCATAATATCTGCCTTGCCTTCTTGTACCAGCCGGATGGCCTCCTCATACGAATCCGCAGTGACATAAGTAAACTTCAGGCCGGAAAAATCAGAGATCTCTTCGAGCATTTCCGGAATAATACCATCATGGTGATCTGTAGTATTCTGCTTACAGTAGAAAGGGTGCCAGTCTGCTACAACAGCAACCGAAACCGATTTCTTGGCGGCGATATATTTCTCCTCTTCTTTCGTCAGATAGACGGACGATATCTTCTGTCTGTCTTTAAAATTTTCTTCATACTTTTCCTTTTCAAAACCAGGATCGGCGTCCTGAATCTTTTCCAGCGCAGAATTAATTCCGTTCAGAATCTCTTTATTTTTCGGGCTTGTTACAAGATAATAAGGCTGAGCATCGAAGGAAGCAGCCAGCCGGAAATCAGGATTCTCCTCCAGTTCATTTCCCAGCAGCAAATCGACTTCTTTATTTAATAAATACTTATAAAGGTCTCCACTTTCTGAGAGGTCTTTGGGACCATAGTATTTCAGCCTGCACTTAATGTTGTTGATCTTTAAGAAGTCTTTCAGCCTTCGGATCTTTTCATCCGCTTTCTCATAGACTCCGATGGTTTTGCCGTTCAGCGTATTCAGCTCATAACTTTTGATCCTGTTATCTTCTTTCAGACACAGAAGTCCTGCACGGCTGCTCCCCATACTGTACTTTGGATATGCAAAATAAGGCTCCAATTCCTTGGCATAGTAGGCACCTCCCAATACATCATACTTTCCATCCGCAAGATCCTGTATAAAGGTGTCCGCTGTAGTCGGGACATATTCGTATTCCCAGTTCGTATATTTTGCAATCTCATTCAGATAATCCGGTGTCAGCCCGGTATAATTTCCGTATTTATCTTTTTCGCATATCCCCGGAGTTTCTAAATATCCTACCTTCACCACCCGTTGATCCGTTTGTTCTGTTTTCTTTTCGGAGGCCGCAAAACTCCAGTGATTCCCCAGAAAGATGATGCTGATCAGCAGTACAGACAAACAGACCGCTGCTCTTCTGCAAAATCTTCTCCCTGTAATTTTTTTCATATATCCCCCTTTTTCTGATCATCCCTGTCTCTCTTCCGTTTTCTCTATTTTAAAGCTTTTCTGTCTTTCTGACAAGAAAAAGGGAACCGATTCCCAAAATAAAATCAGGATTCGGCTCCTTTTATCATCATCTTATAATATCCTCACTCTTACTCTTATGGCTTTCAGCAGCTGGATCAGCGGAAGATTGGCCAGTGCCAGCCCATATACGGTAAACAGCTGCCGCATATTCAGTGTCTGGACCTTAAACAATGTATGAAGCGAAGGTATCGTCATTACGCATGTCATCAGAATCACTCCGAGTATAAATGCACCAATCAGATACACATTGTCGAAAAATTTCCTTGTAAACAGCACCGGATAATTTGACTTGCAGTTAAAGCCGTGCACCAGCCTCGACATACAAAGCGTTCCAAATGCCATTGTGCTCGCCAGAAGAGCATTGTGGTCCCGGTATCCCACCATAAATGCGATCATCGTCATGACTCCGATCACAAATCCTTCGATTCCGATATTCACCAGAAAATCTTTTGTGAGTATGGATTCGTTCACAGGCCTCGGTTTCTCTTCCATCACCTTGTCGGTGTGGGGTTCCAGTCCGAGTGCAATGGCCGGAAGGCTGTCTGTCAGCAGATTGATAAACAGTAAATGCACCGGAGCAAACGGAACCGGAAGTGCAGCGACAGACGCATAGAGCACCGCAAGGATTCCCGCAAAATTTCCCGACAACAGGAATTGGATCGCATTTTTTATGTTCCGGTACAAATTCCTTCCGTTTTCCACTGCCTTTACGATGGTTGCAAAGTTATCGTCTGTAAGCACCATTGAGGAAGCGTCTTTGGAAACTTCACTTCCCGTGATCCCCATTGCAACCCCGATGTCTGCCTGCTTGAGCGCCGGCGCATCGTTGACTCCGTCACCTGTCATTGAAACGATATTGCCCTTTCTCTGCCATGTCTTTACGATCCGGATCTTATGCTCCGGCGAAACTCTCGCATAGACAGAAATCCCTTCCACAAATTTCTCAAGCTCCTGATCAGACATATGGTCGATCTCAGAACCTTCACAGGCTTCGCTTTCATGTTTTAATATGCCGATTCGCTTGGCTATGGCAGCGGCAGTTACTTTGTGGTCTCCTGTAATCATGATCGGGCGTATCCCCGCCTGGATACACTGCGCTACCGCAGATCTGGATTCATTTCTTGGAGGGTCCATCATAGAGATCAGTCCAAGGAACGTATAGCCGTTTTCATCCTCCGGCGTGAGCCGTTTCCCTTTTTCTATGGTCTTATATGCAATAGCCAAAACTCTCAGACCGTTCCGTGAAAACTCCTGGTTGCAGGCTTCAATCTGTTTTTTATCCCAGTTGGTGATCGGCGTGGTTTTGTCTCCTTTCTGAATCGATACCAGACGGTTTAACAGCACGTCCACAGCTCCCTTTGTCACCATGACATAGCCGTTTTCCATATCATGTACCGTAGACATCAGTTTACGGTCACTGTCAAAAGGTATCTCTGCCACCCTCGGGTAAAAGCAACGGACGCTCTCAGCTTTTCTTCCCAGCTTGTCCCCCAGATTGATCAGCGCCGTCTCCGTGGGGTCTCCAATCTCTTCGCCGTTGACGTTCGTAGAATCGTTGCAGAGCATGCTGTAGTCAAGCAGCTGTTTTTGGGCCGGTTTCTTCAGATCGATATGGGCGGCAGGAATCCTGACACCTCCCACATAATAGTCTTCTACTGTCATCTTATTCTGCGTAAGCGTACCGGTCTTGTCAGAACAGATAATGGACACACTTCCCAGTCCTTCCACCGCCTGGAGCTTTCTGATGATCGCATGCTCCTTGGCCATCTTCTGTGTTCCGAAGGAGAGAACGATCGTCACGATAGAACTTAATGCTTCCGGGATCGCCGCAACCGCCAATGCTACGGCAAACATAAATGCGTCTCCCATATCCTCGCCCCGGATAACGCTGATCCCAAATAAAATGCCGCAGAATACCAGAATCAGGATGGAAAGTTTTTGTCCGAACTGATCCAGGTTGACCTGGAGAGGAGTCCTCTTTTCCTCTGTATTTTTCAGCATTCCCGCAATCTTTCCGACTTCTGTGTCCATTCCCACCCCGGTCACAAGGAATTTTCCTCTTCCGTAGGTGACAAAGCTTCCCGAGTACACCATATTGGTCCGGTCACCAAGCGGAACCTGGCTGATGATGATGCCTGTGGTCTTCTCAACACCCAGGCTTTCCCCGGTCAGTGCACTCTCGTCCACTTTTAAGCTGGCTGATTCTAAGATTCTTCCGTCCGCAGGTATGGAATCCCCTGCTTCCAGAAGTATCTCATCCCCCACAGTCACTTCCCTGGAAGGAATCTGTACCGTGATTCCGTCCCGGATCACCTTGGCTGTAGGAGCCGAAAGCTGCTTTAAGCTGTTCAGAGACTGTTCCGCTTTCACAGTCTGGACCGTACCGAGAATGGCATTGATCGTGATGACAACCAAAATAACCGCGGTGCTCTCCACATCCCCAAGAAATCCTGACACCGTGGCCGCTGCAATCAGTATAATGACCAGAAAATCTTTAAACTGTTCCAGAAAAATCTGAAGCACACTTTTCTTTTTTCCTTCCACCAATTCATTATACCCATACTGCTTTTGATGTTCCGTGACCTGGGCTGCAGTCAGCGGTTCCATTGAGCCATTGAGCTGCTTCCTGACTTCTTCTGCTGTCTGTTGGTAAAATTCTTTCATTTTCATCATTCTCCATTTCTATATGTATTTTCTTTCTTTTTCCGACGAAAAAAACAGCGGGACTTTTACTGCATCTTTCGTGCAATAAAAGTCTCGCTGTTTCATTACGATACGGATGAATTTCTTCATCGAGATTGACGACACCGCAAACGATTTGCTCGCCAGCTACTCCCTTTTATTAAAGTTTATAATAGCGGATTCTTTTGGGCTTGTCAACTAATTGTTGTCGACCTCCGGCATCGAATTCTGCCTTATAAATGTTTTCCTGTCACTTTAAGCCTTGCCATTGCTCTGGAAAGCGCCGCCTTGCTGTGATAGTACTCTCTCTGGCTTTCCTTCTGTCTGAGCCTCTCCTGGGCCCGTTCTTTTGCTTCTTTTGCCCTCCGGATATCAATTTCATCCGGCCATTCCACCGTGTCTGCCAAAAGAACGACGAATTCCGGCATAATCTCAACAAATCCATCGCCCACGGCAGCTTCTTTCCACTCACCATTTACTTTGAACCTGAGTTCTCCTGCCTTCACAGCGGTCACCATGGACTCATGGTTGGGCAGGATGCCCTGCTGCCCGTCGATCGCCGGAAAGATCATCATTTCACATTCACCGTTATAAAACTTCCGGTCACTGGCCGTAATTTCCAAATAAAAGGTCTTTCCCATGCTCATCCCTCTTTCTTACGCTTCCCTGGCCGTTTCACTCTTTGCCTTCTCAATGACTTCATCAATGGTTCCCACCATAAAGAATGCATTTTCCGGATATTCGTCCATCTCTCCGCTTATAATGGCTTTAAATCCGCGGATGGTCTCGCTCACCGGCACATATTTGCCCTTCATGCCGGTAAAATTCTCTGCCACATGAAACGGCTGTGAGAGGAATTTCTGGATCTTACGGGCACGGTAAACTGCGAGTTTATCGTCTTCATCCAGTTCTTCCATACCGAGGATAGAAATGATATCCTGAAGCTCTTTGTACTTCTGGAGGAGCTCCTGAACCTGCATTGCAACTTCGTAATGTTCTTCTCCCACCACTTCCGCTTCCAGAATTCTGGATGTGGATTCCAGCGGATCTACCGCAGGATAGATTCCCTGTTCCACGATCTTTCTGGAAAGCACCGTGGTGGCGTCCAGATGGGCAAAGGTAGTTGCCGGAGCCGGGTCCGTCAAATCATCCGCAGGCACATAGACGGCCTGCACAGAGGTGATCGATCCGTTTTTCGTGGACGTGATCCTCTCCTGCAGCTCTCCGACTTCATTGGCCAGCGTCGGCTGATAGCCGACGGCAGAAGGCATGCGGCCAAGCAGTGCGGATACCTCGGAACCTGCCTGTACGTAGCGGAAAATATTATCGATGAACAGCAGCACATTCTGATGCTCCCTGTCTCTGAAATATTCTGCCATCGTAAGACCGGTCTGCGCCACTCTCATACGGGCTCCCGGCGGTTCGTTCATCTGCCCGAACACGAGGGCTGTCTTGTCGATAACCCCGGATTCATTCATCTCTGTCCACAGGTCATTTCCCTCCCTGGAGCGTTCTCCCACCCCGGTAAAAATAGAATATCCGCCGTGTTCCGTGGCGATGTTATGGATCAGCTCCTGAATCAGCACCGTTTTACCCACTCCGGCACCGCCGAACAATCCGACTTTACCGCCTTTTGCATAAGGTGCCAGAAGGTCGATGACTTTGATTCCTGTCTCCAGGATCTCTACGACCGGGCTCTGCTCCTCAAATGTAGGAGGATCCCTGTGAATGACCCACTGCTCTTCTCCTTCGACCTGCTCTTTCCCGTCAATATTCTGTCCCAGCACATTAAACATTCTGCCCAGTGTCTGCCTGCCCACCGGAACCGTGATCCCTGCTCCCGTGGCTGTCACTTCCATATCTTTAGACAGTCCTTCGCTGGATGCGAGCAGGATACAGCGGACAATGTTGTTCCCCATATGCTGGGCAGCTTCCATGACAAGTTTTTTGCCGTCCAGTTCTACCGTCAGCGCATCTTTGATCAGCGGAAGATACCCGCCGTCAAATTCCACGTCCACGACCGGACCTAAAACCTGTACGATTTTTCCCTTTTCCATATCTTCACCACAATTCTTTCTATATCTCAATCAATTATTATTTCTTCTGAAACGCTTTCGCGCCGCTTACAATCTCTGTAATCTCCTGGGTGATTGCCGCCTGTCTGGCACGGTTATACAAAAGCGACAGTTCCCTGATCATGTCTTTTGCACTTTCCGTAGCCCCCTGCATCGCCATCATACGCGCATTCTGCTCGCTGGAAAATGACTCTACCAGGGCTCCGTAAATCAGTCCTTTCACATAGTTGGGCACCAAATGGTCCATCACTACTTTGGGAGACGGAGAATAATCCGCAATCTTGTGATACTTTTCGAGTTCCACATTCATTTCCTCAAAACTCTGCCGTTTCAGCGGCAGGATCTGGATAATTTCAGGCTCTGCCTTCAAAGGCGTCACCATCTTTGTATAGATAATATAGATCTCATCCAGTTTTTCCTTCCGGTAAAGATCGACCAATGTTTCCGCAATATTTCTGGCACGCCACATGCTGGGGTCCTGAGCGGTATAAAGAAACTCCATGTCAATCCTGACATTCTTTTTCGTAAAATACTTCCTTCCCATCTGGCCGATGACAAACAGGGTATTGTCATTTCCCTGTGCCAGACGCTCCTGTGCAAGCTTCAGCACATTATGGTTGTAGGCTCCAGCCATCCCCTTGTCTGCCGTCATGACCACATAACCCCGCTTTTTATCTTCCGGTTTTATCTTTTTCCTCTGGTCAAAAAAGGTATGATTAATGTCCGGTGAATGAAACAGAATATCTTTGATTGTCGACTGGAGCAGTTCAAAATATGGGGCCGTGGCATCCAGCTTTTCCCTTGCCTTCCTAAGCTTTGTGGAAGAGATCAGATACATTGCGTTGGTGATCTTCATGGTCTCCTGAATGCTTTTCATTCTGGAGCGGATTTCTGTCATATTTGCCATGTATGCTCACCTACTTTTTAAATTCTTTTACTGCTTGAACGATCTGTTCCGTTACCTCATCGGTCAGTACCTTTTTCTCATCAATCTCTCTGACCAGCTGACTATATTTAGCCTCAAAAAATGATACAAGATCTTCTGTAAAAGATTTGATCTCATTCACCGGAACATCCATGAGCAGACGATGGTTGGCTGCACATAAAAGAATAACCTGTTTGTGCAGGCTCATCGGATGATAGAGCGGCTGTTTCAATAATTCTACCAGCCTGTTTCCATGATCAAGGAGTTCCTTTGTCTGCGGGTCCAGATCTGAACTGAACTGGGTAAAGACCTCCATTTCCCGAAACTGGGCCAGGTCGATTCTCAGACTTCCCGAAACTTTCTTCATCGCTTTCGTCTGTGCCGCCCCTCCTACACGGGAAACGGACAGACCCACATTGACCGCCGGCCGGATTCCGGAGAAGAACAAATCACTCTCCAGGAATATCTGTCCGTCTGTGATGGAAATGACATTGGTAGGAATATAGGCAGATACATCGCCTGCCAGAGTCTCAATGATCGGCAGCGCCGTAATGGATCCTCCTCCGTGTTCTTCATTCAGCCTGCATGAACGCTCAAGCAGCCTTGAATGAAGGTAGAATACATCTCCGGGATATGCTTCCCGTCCCGGCGGCCTCTGTAAGAGCAGAGACATGGCCCGGTAAGCTACCGCATGTTTGGACAGATCGTCATAGACGATCAAAACGTCTTTTCCTTTGTCCATAAAATACTCTGCCATGGCCGTGCCGGAATACGGCGCGATATACTGGACCGGAGCCACATCGCTTGCCGATGCGGATACGACGATTGAATAGTCCATGGCATCATGCTTCTTCAGTGTGGAAACAATTTTAGCCAGAGTGGATGCTTTCTGCCCGATAGCTACATACACACAGATGACGTCTTTGCCCTTCTGGTTCAAAATTGTGTCCACAGCAATGGACGTTTTGCCGGTCTGACGGTCACCGATGATCAGTTCTCTCTGTCCCCGTCCGATCGGAAACATTGCGTCAATGGCAAGGATCCCTGTCTCCAGCGGTACGTCTACGGATTTTCTGTCGATGACTCCCGCCGCTTCTCTCTCAATCGGGAGGTACCCATCGGTCTTGATCGGTCCGTTTCCGTCGATCGGAGCACCCAGCGCATTAACCACACGTCCGACCAAAGCATCCCCGACCGGTACTCCGGCACGCTTGCCGCTTCTGACGACTTTGGACCCCTCAATCAGCCCGTGATCACTTCCCAGCAGCACACAGCCAATCGTCTTCATCTCCAGATTCTGCACAATGCCTCTGGTACCGTTCTCAAACTCTACCAGTTCCCCGTACATCGCATGGTTTAAACCATGCACGGTCGCAATACCATCGCCTACCTGGATAACGGTTCCTTCCTCCTGCACCTCAATTTTATTCTCATAATCTTCTATCTCACTTTTTAAAACGGAAATAATTCCTTCCGGATTTATATTGCCCAACTGTTTCACCTCCGCACAAGGCTATTTTGTAATTTTGTAATGGAAGCCTTCACGCTTCTGTCATATACATCATCACCTACAGTCAGAATGAATCCGCCGATTAATGACGGGTCTTCTTTCAGCTGCAGATTTACGCCTGTTTTATGATATTTTCGGCAGATCATATTTTTTATGTCTTCAATTTTCCTGTCATCCGGTTTGGTGACATAAGCAAAGACTGCCTTGACTACTTTATTTTTTCTTTGAACCAATTCATCATATGATGCAAATATCTCAAAGATGCTGTCTGCCTCACCGTTGTCTGTGACGACCTTAAAAAAGCTCTGCACCGGTCCCGGGATCACTCTTTCAATGACCGCATGTTTTTCTTTTTTTGTGACTACCGGACTTGCCAGTGCCTTCACGAATTCCGGACACTCACTGCAGATCCTTTTCGTCTCATGGATGTACTCTTCAGGGATCGTTAAGTCAAAAAATACTTTTGCATAATTATCTGTCAGCTCATTCATTGGCCTGCACCCGCTTCTCTCAAAAAATCATCCAGTATTTTTTCATTCGATGCCTGGTCAACATTCTCCTGAATCACTTTGGAAGCCGCCGCGATCGCCACCTGGGCAATTTCATTCTGTATTCCCTGCACTGCTTTTTCCCGCTCTGTCTCGATGGTTTTACTTGCGTCCGCAATTATTTTGGACGCCTCCGCACCGGCATCTCTTAAAATCTTCTCATATTCTTCTTTTCCCCGCTCCTTGGCTGTCTTTACGATCATAGCCGCCTCCTGATTGGCGTTTTTAAGCTCGGCCTCGTATTTTTCCTTCAGCAGCCCGGCCTGGGTATTTTTTTGTTCCGCATCCTCTATCTGTCCGCTGATCATCTGTTCCCTTTTCTCAATCATGCCCATAACAGGCTGAAAAAGAAGCTTTTTTAAGATAAGGAAAAACACAATGAGATTCACGAACGTCCACAGGAGTCCTGAGTTAAATGTTAACACCTATACCGCCTCCAAGCTCTCTTTAAAGTACAAACATGATAATGATTGCAACAACCAGACCATAAATTGCCGTTGACTCTGCAAGCGCACATCCGAGCAGCAGCGTCTTATTGATCTCTCCTGTTGCCTCCGGCTGTCTTGCGATCGCATCTGTTGCGCCTGATGTGGCGATTCCGATACCTATACCTGCTCCAATACCTGATAATACTGCAATACCTGCTCCTAATGCTACTAATGACATAATCTACATCTCCTTATACTATAATTGATTGTTTTTGTTATTCTAATCCATCAGCTCTTTCATAAAGATGGCCGTCAGGAAAACGAACACATACATTTGAATCAGTCCGTCAAATACGTCAAAATAAAAACTGAACGGGATCGGCACCAGAATCGGCGCTACGATCTTTAAGAGTTCCATTATGACGAATCCGCCCAGAATATTTCCGAAGAGCCGCATACACAGCGACAGAGGCCTTATGAAGACTTCCAGCACGTTAAGCGGTGCGATAAACGGAACAGGCTCGGCAAAGCTCTTTATGAACCCCTTAAAACCCTTTTTCCTGATTCCCGAATATTCTATCAGCACGATGCTCATGACCGCCAGCCCTGCCGTTACGTTGATGTCCTTCGTAGGCGGTGTCAGTCCGACCAGACCGCTCAAATTGGAAAGGCCGAGATAAATTCCGACTGTCGCAAGATACGGGATATAGCCTTTTCCTTCGTCGCCCAGAATCCCGTGGAAAAACCGGTATACTCCTCCCACCGCAGTCTCAATGCAGGCCTGCTTTCTTGTGGGGACAAGCTTTAAATTTCTCACAAAGATCAGGCACAGCAGGATGACAAAAGCCATAATACCCCATGTGACGACAACCGATTCCGGTACCGGAATCCCGCCGAAGAGAGGAATGGTGAACGCTGTCCTGCTCACAAGTTCTTCCATCAATTTCTCCGATAAACTCATCGACTGCTCCTCCTTTCCTAAATTTGTAGTGAGTATAATACTCCTATATTGCTTTGTCAATTCTAAAAATTAACCTATTTTTTACGAAATTTTTCACGAAAAATCACTTTTTTTACTCTTGAAATATAATTTTCTTTGGTTCTACCAATTATTATTGTATGTTTTATCTGATATTTTCCTCGAATCCATATACTTATTTATGCAATTTATACTACTCTTTTGTTTTCCACAAAAAAGAGGTCAGATTTTTCGATTTCTTCTTATTAAAAGAAGTTCATTTTTCTGACCTCGATTTTCCCGGTTCCTGCCCGTTTTGTTGTCTTCTGATTCTTAGTATATGCAGTGCTTTTAAAACTGATAATTCAATAATTGATTTTAATAATCTGATTTTTCAAAAACCGGTCAAAGCATGCAGCCGTATGTTCATAAGTACCTCTGAAACAAAAACAGAACGGTACATTCCATCCAAATGTACCGTTCTGTTTTTTCAGCCTGTAAAATTAAATGAATGCGGATGACAGGAATCGAACCTGCACTCCGAAGAACTAGATCCTAAGTCTAGCGCGTCTGCCAGTTCCGCCACATCCGCATAAAAAATGCCACCTATACTATAAACGATAGATGACTAGTGAGCGTGCGGGGATTCGAACCCCGGACAACTTGATTAAAAGTCAACTATTCTAAACCGCTCTGGACGGCTTATTTACTGTGATCTTGAAAAAATTGTGGAACAAAAATGGAACATTTGCTCAACAACTTTTTATATAATACCACAGCATTTCCACGATTGCAACATGAAATTTTATAAATAGCCCGGCAGGGAACCGGGCCTATACATTATATCAGCTCTATGTCCATGATCCTAATTACATTATCGAGAGGATCTTCTTTTTCTTCTATTACCTCAAAACAGTAATTGATCCAGTCGGAATCCGTGAGCTGTATGCTCCAAGACTCCTGCGGCACGTCTCCTGTGCCGTCCCAAAGATCACTGAGAGTTAGCTCCCCCCTGCTCAATGTCAGGGATGTCGTTTCCAAATTGGTCAAGTTCCAGGGCTTTTTCTACTACGTTATTCATATCTCTTACCTCCGTATAAGTTTTTTACTTTACCTTATTTATTGTTATTCAAAATCTATTAAATCGTATATCGTGCAGTCAAGTGCACGTGCAAGTTTTTCTATCTGATATACATCCCTCGGTATCCGGGTACCATCCACCCAGTTCTGTAATGTCCGGTATGGTACCCCGGATAGCTCGGATGCCTGTTTCATATTCATTCCTTTTTTATCTATATATTTTTTGATATTATTTTTCATTTCGCATCACCCAATTTATAACGGACACCAATCCACTGCATATTGAAACCCCAATTAAACACCAGGATGAAACCACGTCCCATCTACTGTATATTGCGATCAATAAACAAAATAACATGAGGATCACACACTTATTTTTCATTGTTTCTTCACTCCTTTTATGTTATGATTGTGGTGAAAGGAAGAGGGATAAACCCTCTATCCTTTAGAAAAGTTGTTTTACTGCGGTTATGATGGTAAGAATTGTTGCGAGCACTTCTAAAATCGTCTTAACCGCTTTTAGTTTTTCTTTTGTATCTCTTTTCATTTATCCACCCCCTTTCTATGATTTAATTATATACTCATATGGGTGTATTGTCAAGTATTTTAATGCGTTAATTTCCCAAAATTTCAATATTTTGTGCACAAAAAAAGACCGGGATTTCTCCCGGCCTGATTTTATTCCTTTCGGTTCTTGAAAAGTGCTGTGCAGGTCTTTTTACCTGCGTAGCTGCCTTTCTTCCATCCAAGCTGTTTCCAGTACCGTTCTAATTTCTTCTGTGTTGCAGGTCCCCAGATGCCGTCTGTCGCAATATCTGCACCCGGCGACAGGCTGTTTAATTTATCTTGCATCCAGCGGATCGCATTTTTAGATGATGTCTTTTTTACGGTTGTGTATTTTACAGCCTGACCACCGATAGCCTTTTTAAAAGCTTTCCACTCTGCGTTGTCTGCTCCGACCCAAGGCGCAGGGCATTCTTTCCCGTTCACATCCCAATGCCGAATAACACGGGATGCCGGAACACCGTACTTCTTCATTAAGAATTTTACTAATTCGATTGTCTGTTCCCGAACATTTGCCGGAACTTTCCCAACGCTGTTGCACATTTCTACAGACAAACTGTTTGCATTTGTACATTTTTTGTAATAGTTCCCCGCAGCTCCGACAGTAGAATAACAACCACCTACCGCCCATGCTACCCGATTAACTGCTACAGACTTATAGACGTACTTTCCTCCGTCTACAAAGTAGTGTGCAGACGCTCCTCTGGATGCCCCCTGGAAGTATTTGCAGTTGTTCAAGGCCGTATCTCCGCTGTTCCCGGTGTAATGTATTACGATGTAATCTATATCCTTTGTGCTCCTTGTCCCGCCGTAATTGCTCTTGTGAGCAAACTTCTTTTTAAATTTTAATGCCATGTTATTATCTCCCTTCTGAATATGAAAAGAGGACGATTACTCGCCCTCTGTTGATCCCTCTATAATCCTTGTAAATGCTTGGTGCAATCCTGTGCTTGCCAAGCCCGTAAACGCCCCGTAGACGACTATTTCCAACGTAATAGATGTTTTAGCCACGCAGCCCAAAACAGCTCCTAAAACCGCAAGGATCAGCGGGATGTACTTATTCGGAATGAAGTCTAAGGACTTCTTGATTACATAGCCTACGATCAGGCAGGCTACTAAAACGATAGGAATATAATACTCTGTAATAAATTCTAAACTCATGTTTCTTTACCTCTCTTTCTACTTGTCGATGATACTCTCAAGGAGTTCATCTCTTATTTTTTTCATGTTTTCAATGCCGTTGCCGGTGATTTGATGATTAAGCATAGCGGCCAGACACTTAGATTGTTGTTTCTGCATTTCTTCTAAGACTTCCAGCCGCTTGTAATCCTTCTCCGAGTGTTCTTCCAGCTTTTCCACTCGGTTTTTAAACTTAAAAGCCGGGTGCAGTATCTTAAAAATAACTGCCCCGGCTCCGCCTACGATGCTGATTGCTCCGCACACTGCTAAAATTTGTTGTAACACTTCGCTCTCCTTATGTCAAAAATAAAAAGGCCATGCGGCCCTACTGCTGTTCTGGTGTTGCTCTTGCGTCCTGTGCTGCGTAGAACTGCTCTGTAAACTCTGCAATTTCTTGCCGCACGCTGTCTTTGTTTGCTTCGTAGAGTTTTGAATCCTGGATATTCTGTGTAATGTTATCCCCGTCTCCGTCTTCTGCTACCGTGGCGTTTAGGTAGACCACGGTGCGATCAGAGTCCTTGACTTTGATTTCTCCGGTGAGCGTAACCGATCTTTTAATTTCTAACATCTTATCTCCTTTCTTATTTTGCTATTTTGCTATATACATAATGTTGATTGGTAACCATACATTTTCTGGGAGGGTCGAAGGATATGTGTTTCCTTCTCTATATCTACCGATTTTAATTGTTCCATCCGGGCTAACTTGGGTCATAAAAATTGCTTTCCCGCTGCCTTGGTGAATGGTAACAACTCCGATTTTAGGTCTATAATTTTCTGAAATTGTTATGCCCTGAAGTAGAAGTGATGCTTCTGCTCCATTATCTAGCACTGATGCATTTCCAAATATATTTCTCGACGTAAGAGCCCCCGTAATATTTACAATTTTCCCAACATTACGGATTGAAAGCCCTGACCCACTACTATATTCTGAGAAAGCCAGTGTATTTACAGCTAAACCTTTCCATCCACTATCATTTTCTAAGTTTGTCAGCCTGTTATTTGTTGTTGTTTTGTAACTATTTACGTCATTTCTTAAATTTGTCAGGTTAGTATCCATGGTAGAAATTCTAGTCTGATTTTGTGAAATTAACGCCTGATTTGCTTCAATTCTCATATCCAGATCAGCTCTTGTATTATTTATCTCTGTAGACAACTCGGCACTACTATTTGTCTGCTTCTGGTCTGCATCATTTAGTCTCTCTCTTAAATTCGTAAATACAGTCCCGGCCTCATTTTGTCGAGCATCGACTACCTCCGCAAGCGAAGGATTTGCTTGTGACATTTCGTCTAATAGTCGATCATATTTTTCGTCAAGTGCATCCTGTTTTGCTGTATATGTGTCTATGACTGCTTGCTTCGCCTCCATATCAGCCTTGCTTTCGTCATTAATGCCTTTGATCCCGTCATGGATGCTCTGCCGAACATCCCTGCCAAGTACAGCATTTTTAATATTTTCTAAACATTCTTGTAAACTTAACATAATTCTCCTTTCTTATCACCCTGTCCTTTTCCACATATAGACAGTTATATATGGTTGTAAGTTTCCCGCATTACCACCGCCTGCGGAAGTTGTATTCCCGCTGTTTCCGCCTGTGTTTCCACTATTTCCTCCTGTGGTACATGTCCCGGAAGAGTTCATGGTATGTGAGTGATTGCCTGTTGTGTTTGATTTATAAGAGGTACTTCCAGATTCGAAATTGTTGGGCTTGTTATAACTTGTACCTTTTTGTACAGCATCTTTGTTAATTCCGAGATAATGATAATGATTTCCAGCCCCCTGCATCGTATGAACATGATTCGGAACAGTATGTGTATGATTATTTAGGCTATGTACGTGATTATTAAGCCCATGTGCGTGGCTCTGCAACTCCTTATGCCCTCCTGATTTCTCAACGGCATTAAACTCCCCCTGACTTGTATCTACCCCGACGATCGTTCGTCCTGTTGCAAATGCTGTCCAGCTGCCGCCGAAAAAGGACGCAGGATTCGCATTGTTAACAGAAATATAAATACTGCCGACGGGGTAGATTTTATTTGTGACCGCATCCATCTCTACTTTTACCTGCTCAGCCGTGTTTGCTGCGTTATTTGCTGTGTTTACAGCATTGTTTACTCTCCCCGCCATCCCCTGCACGATATTGGTCAGATTCGTATTGCCAGCAACTTTGTCCGTCAGGCTGCTGATTGTGCGGCCCAAGGTGATCTTGTTGTTTGCCGGGTTTTCCAGATCAATTTCATACTTGCTGACTAAATAATAAGTAGATACATCGCCCATGGTGCTCAGAAGTCCATGCTGCTGTGACACGCACGGAACCAGATCACCCAGCCTGATAGCATTTATATCTACGTCTATCATATGTAAATCAACGGCGGTCAGCTCAATAGTGATCGCTAAATTTATGCATGATTTTAGGTACTCTTGCGCTTTTTGAAATAGTGTATTCGGGTCACTTGCATCTGGAAAATCTACTTTCTCGAATATCCAACCATAGAGATCTACTGCGGTCTGATTATAGATATAATCTGTTCCGTTGTGACCTGTTGCATTTTTGATTGTTACATTTCCACCTCCCATCGGTATAATAGCTGTTTTAATGTTTTCTGCCTTGGTGTACTTTTTAAGGTCCAACAAGTTTTCTCCAAACCGAATGACCTGGTTACTGACCTTTCCATACTGTTTTACATAGTCCAGATACCGCACTCCATTTTGATACCGGACTCTTAAGTATCCAGGATACTTTTCTATAAAGTTTGTATTAATCAAGTCCCATGTTTTTTCATAATTTGCATCGAAATTATTAATTTTATCTACCCTGTCTATATCTATTGTACCGATTGTAAATTTCTTGCTGTCTTCCACCTGCTGATTATGCTCTGCAATGATATTTTTAAAAATATCTATGTTAGAAGATATAGGCTGAAACTTATTTGTCCTAAAAATATTTTTCCGTTGTACTGAATCAAGTAAAAAAGCCAGTTCTCCTTCACAGGCGATCTGACCAGTTCTCTGAAAGTCTATTTCATCAGTTAAGGACCTGCCCGCAAATAGCAACTCCGAATCCTCATAGACTTCAATTTTTGATTTTAGTTTATTGATAACATCTGCATTCGGATGCCGGGGGAGAATTGAGAAATCAAAGTTGCCGGTCTTGTTAAGTTCCAGTGAAATCTTCGGTTCTAAAAGCATATATTCTTCATCCCGGATGTCGTGCAGCACTTTGTTGTCACATAACACTCTATACATTACAAACTTCCCCCTCTATAATCGACAGATACCGTGCCATTCCCCGTAAAAGTAAGATAGTTGTCTCCTTCACCCAGCCAAATGTCAAATACCTTTGACTTTCCAGCCGAGAGACTGTACGTTTTCCCATTGTATGTTACCTGCATTGCTGCAGAACACACGATCACCGGAACGATCTTCTTTCTGCGCCCCGGAATGTAGAGTTGATAGCTGCCGTCTATCTTCAAATCCTTATACTCCCGAATGATACCTGTTTCAAAATTGAAGTCGTCCCATGTCCAGTCTTCCAAAGAAGAATACTTTTCATATTTGTATGGGTCAACCTCGCCTGACAGTGTGATCTTGCTCTCTGCCTTCTCCGACTTCTCAGAATCCAGTTTGAGGCGTCCTATGTAGTAGAACGCCGGGTCACTGTCCAGAAAAATCTTGTATTTCTGCCCTACCAGGTAGTTTGCAATCTCAGATATCTTTGCGTTCCAGTCAAAGTAATCTTTGTCCAGTTGGTCAAACTCCATGGTAATAGATCTTTGCTTGTACTTCACATCACCCGGCGTCATTGCTTCGGTCAAATCCAAAGAGCCGTCAGCCCCCGGTACGTCTTGCTCGTAGGTTTTCGGTTCCGGGAATCCAAGGGTGATAGACAACCACCCCAAATTCCAGTCTTTCAAAGTGTGCTTTCCTCCAATCTGCACACCTAACGTTCCTCTGTCTTCCATCTATACACCCCCTCTTGCTTTTCTATCTGCCATACTGTTCAATCGGCTGTCCATAAACGGGGCCAGCGTCCTTGCCGCCTCTCGGCCCTCTATGTTTGTTACAACCTCTATTTTCTCCGGGCCTGTGTATACCGTCTTTTCTATTGTCGTTGTACCGCCTCCTCCGGCATAGACAACCTGCGGCTGTACACTTGCCGTAATCTTGCTCATCTGCTGCGCTACTGCCGCTTGTAAGCGGTTTTGAAGATCAGGCAAGTTCAGATTTGCTCTTGCAAAGCGTGCGACCATGGTATCCGCCATCCGGTCAATCTGCCTATATAACTTCGGAGCTTCTTTTTCTTGTCCTTTTTCGGCTCCTTGAATGTTATATTTTTGGATTTCTTCAAATACCCTTGATGGAGATTTGATCTTGAACTTGGTTTTTACGGCTTTTATAATCTGGTCGCAGAGTTTCTTTGTACTCTTATTCAGATTTTTCTTCTGATCGTTCATCCCGTTTATGAATCCCTGCCAGACATTTTTTCCGGCTGTATTCATCTGTGTTTTGAGATCTTTTACAACAGCATCAATTTCCTTTGCATAACCCGCTTTCAAGCTTGCAATGTCGTCTGAGAAAAAGGATTTTGTAAAACTCTCTGACATGGACTGCTGCCGATTCCATTTGTCTGTATAGGCTTTCTGTTCTGCCGCAGTGAGAGATTGGAACCAGGCCATGTATTGCCGTCCCTCTTCTACGTCCATCCCGAGAATCCGGTCCATCATGGATTGTGGAATTTTGTTTTCTAGGGCTTTTAAGCGCCGCTGATAATCCTCTATATCACGCAGGTTTTGGTCAAGATCATAGAGGCTGCCATATGTCTGTTGCTTACCAATCAACGCCTCCTGCTTCTGCATAATCTCATCGTATTTTTTCTGGTACTTGTCAGAGATCTCATTGATCTTCTGATTTGCCAGTTTTTCCAAGCGGTTTGTTTCCGCAGTAATCGCTTTGTTGTAGGCTGTTGCAACTGCTTTTCCGGCTTTCTCCGCTGCTGACTTCTGAGCCTTTATATCATCCTTGATATTGTTTAGGCTGTTCTTTGCCTTTTTGGCTTGCTTACTATTCTTTCCATGCTTTTTCTGCGCATTTTTGTAAGCCTTTTCAGCGGATTCGAGGCGTTTCTTTTCAGATTTATCAATCTGTTTTTTCGCCGCCTTAATCTGCGTATCCGTCAGATTTTTGATAGCTGTTACGGATTTATCTTTCTGCCCATCAAGGGAATTTTTGAAACTATCAACAAAGTTTGATCCGGTATCCGAAAACTTTGTCGTAGTTTTAGAGGCTTTCAGCAAGTTTTCCATGAGGCTTTTTACGGCACTGATAGCGCCATTCTGCGCCGACTTAATACCGTCTCTAATGCCTTTTGGTATACTTTCCCCAATGATCTTTTTGAATTTCTTCTGTGGTGATTGTTTTTTGGCTGCACCTATTGTGACATTTATCACCCTCATAGATGCTTCTGCTGCTTTCCCGGCGTTTTTCTCAATTCCCAAAGCCATTCCAAGAGGTATGTACTTTCCAATGGCTTTGTTGAATACTAAGGACGGGGAATGAATACCTAAATCTTTTCTTGCAGCATTTAAAGTGGCCTGTGTCATGGCAACAGATGCTTTGGTGACAGCTCCCGATCCTTTATAGATACCTTTTGCAAGGCCTTCCGGAATCGCTGTTCCTAATTTATCCCTAAACTTTTTAGATGGAGAATTAACATCAGCCCCTTTTTTTGATCTTGCCGCTTCAAGTGCTTGATTGACCGCATTAACTGCTGCTCCTGCTACAAGTCCTGCAGATCCTCCGATTCCGGCGGCGATTCCAGAAGCGATACTTGAACCTAAGGTGTTAAATCCGCTGGTATCCACATTTTGAGCATTATTTACTGCACCCTGTGTGGAGCTCTTGACCTTCCCTTTGTTTTTATCCACTCCATCGGCTGTACTGTCATCAATTTTCTTTCCGGTTTTACTTCCGGCCTTTTCACCGCCTTTAACACCTGCATCTCCCATGAGCTTTGTCAGCTCTTCCATGGCCTTTTTCGGGGATGTTTTTCCAGCATTCACGGATTTTACAAGCTCTTTTACCGCCTTATCCCCTGCTTTTCCTGATTTATCTACCAGGTCAGCAAAAGAAACAAAAGAGTTCATTTGCTTTATAGCCGCATTTGGTTTTGTATTACCGCTTATAATACCTTCTGCAATCTTAGAAGGTATTTGAACGCCAGCTTTCAGACCTTTTGTCTGTAAATCATTAAACTGAACAAGGGCTTTCATCCCATTGACCGTTGTAGGAACTGCATATTGTCCGCTACGGATTCCTTCTGCTAACCCCCTCGGAATCTCCGCACCTTTTCCAAAAGCTGCTTCATAAAGATTTTGAAAATTTAATCCATTTTCTAGCTGTGTAACGGCTTCTTTAAATGAAATACTTCCGTTTGAGATGCCTGATTTCAAATACTCCGGTATTTTAAGTCCTGCATTTTTGGCATCTTTCATTAGACCATCTAAATTAATAAGCTGTTTTAGATCGTCCCCATTTTTCGGCTTTGCATATTTTCCACTCGCAATGCCTTCAAGCAAAGATTTTTTTATTTCACTTCCTTTTATCTTCGCCTTTTTCGCCATTTCTGTGATATCTTTTGTGATATCCGGAAGATTCATTTTTGTATTGTAGCTTTTAGCAGTTTTATCGTATTTGCTGTTTAATTCATCCAGCTTTTTCTTTTCTTTTTCTAACTCATCGTTGGCCTCGCCCTGCAACTTCTTTTTTTCTTTTAGGTGATCCCTTGCAACAATGTAATCGTTATACTCTGTAATGAGTTTGCTTCCGCCAGCATCTTTCCACTTTTGTTCAGCCTCGTTTAATTCATCCTGAGCCTTTGTCTGTTCCTTTGTGGCCTTTCCAACGGCTTTTTTGGCAGAAGCTACTTGCTTTTCTTGAGAAACAATGTCTTCGGCAAGACTCTCCATATTTTTCTGTTCTGCTTTTGCAAGAAGAAGGTCTTTCTGTGCATCAATCTGCTTTCTGATTGATTCTGTCGTTTTGTCGAGCTTATCCTTTTCTTTGTCATAATGAAGGTTTAAATCTGGCAGTTTTTCATTCAGCTCATCAACAATCCGGGCCATTTCTTGTTTCTGAGCCGTTGTTTTTCCTTGAATCTTGTTTAGATCTTTCAACCTTGCAAAAAGAAACTGGGTGGTATTTGCTTCATCCTTTGCAGAAGATATATTGCTTTTACGTTCTTTTTCATTTTGCTGATATTCTTTTGAAAGCTCTTTTCTCTTTTGAGTTAGATTCTGTATTGATCGGGATGCGTCATCGCTTTCCTTTTTACTTCCTTTCGTCGCTATTGCATAGGCTATTGTTCCAGCTGCCAAAGCACCAATGGCTACGACTGCCAAACCTACGGGGCCACCCAATGCCGTCATGGCTGCATTAAATGCTGTTGTTGCCCCGGTTGCTGCTATCGTTTTCCCTGTGAAGAGATTTATAGCTGTTCCAAGAAGCAATGTTCCGGTTTTTGCCCCTTCCATTGCCGCAGATGCCGTTGTAAATGCTGCCGCAACAGTTGTGACCACTTTAAGAGTTTTGAACCCAACTACAAGAGCTGTGACTGCCGGGAGTACCGTTTTTATGTTGTTTCCGACCGTTGCGATCCCTTTTCCAAGGATAGGGAGCACTGTTTTAGCGATATTTAAGGCAGTTGTACCAAAGTTTTTCAGTGCTGTAATGGTTTCCGCCGGAATAATCGCCTTGATGCCACCTTTTTTGACCTTAGCAGTCAGGGAGTTTACCGCCTTAATACCTGCTTTTGCAGCATTGGTCAGCGGCTTTTTGACATTGTCATAAATCTCTATGCCCAAGCCCTCAAGGGAAGATTTCAGTATCGTAATCTGCCCTTTCAGGTTGTTTTGCATCGTCTTCGCCATCTTTTCGGCACTGCCGTCAGATTTGTCTATGGCTTTGGTCAGCTTATCAAAGTCGCTCGGACTGGCGTTTACAATAGCCAGAAGGCCGGACATGGCCTCCTGTCCTGCAATACTTGCTGCATACTGCGCTTTCTGGCTGTCATTTAAGCCAGCGAACTTCTCCCGGAGATCACCGATCACCTCACGCAGAGGTTTCATGGTCCCGTCTGAGTTCTTTACGCTTACCCCAAGCTCATCCAATGCTGCTGCCGCATCCTTTGGAGGCTTCACCAGTCTGGTCAGGACCGCACGGAGCGTGGTTCCTGCCTGTTCCCCTTTGATTCCGGCGTTTGCCATCAGGCCAATAGCGGTTGCTGTATCCTCAATGCTGTACTTCATAGAACCTGCGATAGGAGCCACATACTTAAACGTAGCCCCCATCATTCCGACATTGGTATTACTGCTGCTCGATGCTTTCGCCAGCACATCGGCAAAGTGTCCGGCCTCCTTGGCCTGCAAGCCAAACGCCGTCATAGAGTCTGTTACGATATCAGATACCGTAGCCAGATCTTCGCCGGATGCCGCTGCCAGATTCATGATCCCCGGCAGACCAGCCGTCATTTGCTTGGTCTTCCATCCGGCCATAGCCATGTATTTTAGAGCTTCGGCACTTTCTGTGGCACTAAACTTTGTAGCGGCCCCCATTTCCTTTGCTTTCGCTGTGAGTGCTGCCAAGTCCTTTCCGGATGCCCCGGAGATCGCCTGTACCTCGGACATCCCGGCCTCAAAGTCTGCCCCCATCTTAATCGCTGCTACTCCCGCAGCCGCAACACTTGCTGTTGCCACTTTGAAACCTGTCTTAACAAGTCCCTGAAATTTCTTTAGGCCACTTTCCACCCCTTTCGTGTCCAGGCCCGTCTCTATGATTACTTTTCCATCTGCCAAGAGTTTTCACCTACCTTATTTTTAAAAACAAAGTAGGCTTGGACGCTACTCTCCGGTGCGCCTCTGAACTCTTCCCTTTGTACTCATTTCCAGTTTATTTATGTGTTTACATCGTGGGCATTTCACTTCCCCTTTGATCTGTTCTGCTTTCAAAAGGGTCTGCCCGCAGACTTCGCATTTAATCTTTACAATCTTTATCACCCCTTTAAAAGTGAGGACACGTCTCCCCCATTCAAGAGGGCCTGTGTAATCTTATCTTGATATTCCCGTTCTTCCTTTGATACATCGTCATACGGGAGTTTATACGCCTCTTTCATCTGTTTATAGAATTTCTTCTGCTCTCCGTCCATGTCTTTCAGATCTGCCGCACGATACCCCATGATCTTAACGATCATAGAGCTTTCTTTTAAGCATGTGAACAGCGAAAAGAATTTCCACCAATGCAGATATTCTATATCGTATAGATCAATCCCATATTCCAGGAACGCCGCATAAATGTATTCCATATCGTACCGGAAAGAATAGATTGGCTTCTGATTCTTGCTACCTTTCCCTTCCACCTCCGGATGATTCCCGCATTGATAAAACCAGATCAGTTTTTCCATTGCCTTTTCCAGATTATCTGGTATCTCCTGATAAAAAAGAGCCAATCCGCTGTTGTATTTTGTCAAAAGTTCAGCTTTCTTTCGATCAAACCCCGGATATTTCAAGAGCTCGTCTGCGAAGTCTTTCTGTTCCTTTGTAAGTGTCGGCTCTTTTATCATTTCGTCAAACTCAACAAAAATACGAAAATCCGAATTGACGGGATAGTCTACCCCATCAATCCGGACAGATGTAGGAAGTTTTGAAAACATCATTTTTTCTTCGCCTTGGCTCTCTTCTGCTGCCGATTCTTATAAACCTTTTTCTTATAGTCCTCCACATCTTTTTCATCAAATCCATAAAGATCAATGACGATCTGGTTATTCTTTTTCATCGCTTCTCCTTGGGCATCGTCGAACTCTCTGAAAGCGATATATGCCTCTAAGTGTTTCCCAAGACTCAGCTTTTCCCCACAAATTTTCTTGCCAAGCCCTTTTTCTTCGGACACATCATCAAAAAAGTTCCTTACACCAAGGCAGAATCTTTTTACATACAGCTCATAATTGGTCTTTTCCAGGCCTAAAATTTCTTCCATCACATTAGATAGTTTGTCATTAGCCTTGCTTGCCCTTTGAATATCATCGTATACGGTTGCATCATACTCGAACTGCGCACCATTGCGCATGAATGTTGTATTTAACATATTCCCTCCTTATGCTCCTGCCGCTTCTGTAACCGTCACCGCACAGACAGCTGTTTTACTCCCATCCATGGTTGTGACCGTAATATCCGCATTTCCTGCGGAGATCCCGGAAACTTCACCAGTAACAGATACGGTTGCCTTTGTTTCATCGCTGCTGGTCCATTCTACGGTTTTATCCGTGGCATCTTCCGGCAGCACTGTGGCTACAAGTGTCTCTTTCGCCGCAACTTCCAGGGTAAGCGCTGTTTTATTCAGCGCCACCCCTGTCACGGCTGTTTTAGGGCGTTTCGCCTTTCGCCGTAAATGTCTTTGTTGTTGTGTTAAATTCTCCCTCAATAATGTCTCCAATCCCTAAAAGTTCACCTTCTACCTGGATTTCCCCATCATTATCATTAAATGTTGATACAGCAACGCATACGCCGATCTTCCTTGCATAAAAAGTATTTTCCTTTGCAGGAATCGGATTGTCAAATTCCACCATGACATTTGTTGTGTTACAATCGGAGCCTGTTTTTAAAAGTTTTCCAATCTCAGAAATAAATTTAATGACTGGCTGACTTTTGATCATATCTGCTGTGAATGGCTTTTTCCATTCGTATGACTTTACGGAACCAGTAGCAGAAGCGTCATTGATATATTTCTTGCTGTCAGTCTGCGCCCCCACCTCCTCATTTGCTTCTGTAAATCCGGTTCCCATAAGTTCATAGGTCGGACCGTCTTCTTTTGTTTTAACATCCAAATATTCCGCCTTCATATGACGTTTTTCAATTCCTGTATCCTCTGATGCAAAAAACTGAATATTCATTTTCATCATTTTCTACTTCCTTTCTTGAAAATATGTTAATTTGCACTGTATCTGGTACTGTGCAAGGGTTTCTGAGGCATCAAACACATATCCGTGTGTGGTCGCCTCTATTTTTCTTGCTTCTTTTCCTTCTCCGAGGACTGGGAGTTTTTCCTCTGTCCTGCTGCACTCTTCCAGCCACTCAGAAAACTTCTCGTAAAACTCGTCTATGTCCAGGTTTTCTGCCAGCTCTCGCCCGAAGTATTCCCGGCTGGCAAAAATAAAGTTGAGCTGTCTCACGGTGCAGCCGTCCATGTACCGTTTTTTAATCGGCCTATCATTAACAGACGGTTCGACCATGTAGCTTTTCTTTCCTTCATCCAAGTAGTTTACGTTTATTAACTTGCCGATCCCCTGGCTAAACTCGTTTAAAAAAGGACATCCGCTTATGAATGTCCTTACATCTCCTATTACGCTCATTCGCGCCTACCTCCTACAAAATTAGCCACCGAATCCACAACATCATCGCCGTGGTCTGCCATCATCCGGCGGTCCCATTCTTTACCCCTCAGTCCGTTTCCTTTGTTTGTACGATATTGAATGTCCGCATACGGCTGTGGATATATTATCCGGGCTACCTGCTCAATCGCAGTTTTTTTTAATGGTCCGTTTTTAAATGGGACATATGAATCGCTGAACCTGCGTACTTCGTGCGTCATATGTCGTTGTGCAGGTCCTCCTTGCTGCATCCCTCTTTCAAGGAGGATCTGTTGCGTAGGATTCATATGCAATTTTATATTCACCTTTTGCCTCCTATCCTGAAATGATGCATCCGTGGAGAACCTCGACGATTATCAGAAAATGACACCACTTTTCCTGCACATGGAAGATTGAGAATGTCAGACTCTTTTCTGATCTCCCCATGCAGTCCCTTCACAAAGATGCTGCCATTGTCGATCGTCCAATAGTTCTCCCTTTCTCCATCCGACAAAAGTAGATACTTGTCAGGATCAATAAAATATTTTCCCTGGGTATCGGCAGTTTCCGGTATTCGGATCTGGTAGCTGTCTTGAGACACAAGCCCTGTCTTTTCTGCTGCCGTTTCCTGCTTCGTATAGAAAGATACACCCCTGATCTGTGTCCCAATCCATTCCTGCTTCTGCGGTGTTTCCACGTAGTTGTAAAGGGTTATATCTGCATTTGTCAGCACTCTTAACACCCCCTATACAGTAGCCCGGTATGGATCAAATATGGATATGCTGCCTTATAGGCTTTCTTTTCGACAGTGATTGGCTTTCCATCAGGTCCCTCTGTGACATAATTCACGGAATAACCATCGTTATTCTCAGATTTAATGTCATATCCCCCGGTTCCCACTTTCATTTCGTCATCTGCATGAAAAACTTCCGCCACAGCACAGGCAGCCATCCGGGCCTCCTCCGGGATCTCTATATCCTCTATTCGTCCAAATGTGATGTACTTTATATAGATGCTCGCCCGCAGGATGACAGAGGAAAAGGCAGCCTCCGGTATGGTGCTGCCATGGAACTGCTCTTTATAAAATGTGTAGTCTGCATATTCTACCATACCGTAGACCTCCTTTTATGAAGATTGTGCTGCTGGTGTCTTTGCAAACTTCGCAAGCACAACCTTCGCATCATTTGACAGTGAAACTGTGTAATGTTCATCTGCCGTTACAAGGGTAGTTCTTGCTTTTACATTCCGGTCGGGCTCGAAGTTTACTTCACGTTTCATATAGATAGTTAGCGCTGCCATGTCTTCATCTACTTCCTGGTCTGATTGTGTTTTTACAATCGGACAGATATAGCAATCAATGCTATTTACCTTTTTCACAGGAACTTTCTTGGATGGAACGACCTGACACCCACAGATTTCGCCAATAACACCCTTCATGATAACTTCAAGAGGATACTTTCTGATATCCTTGAAATCCGGGTCTTTTCGTAATTGTGTGATCTGTTTTGGATGTACATACATGATCTTAGGTAACTGGTCTTCTTCCTCAAACAAGTCCACAGCATCTACAATTCCATCATAATTAATTACATTTGCAGATCCATCATAAGCCAGCTTTGCAGTCTGTAACGCATCCATGGCATCATTATCAACTTTGGATGCAATAGCCAAAGAAATCTGATTTGTTGCCTCTCCCTGCGGATCACCATATCCTGATAAAATGGCTTCATCTGTCAACTCCACAGCTTTTGCCGCTTTTTTTACCGTGGCAGTTGTGGTGGAAGCAGTTAATACAACTGTCCCCATTTCTACGCCTTCTGCCACATCTTCGGCATCTCCGATGTAGGCGTATTTAGGCACTGTGATTGTATCTCCCGGAACCCCTTCTAATGTTTTATCAACGTCCGCAATCGGCGTGATTTTGATTTTCTTCGGCACTTTTGCGGAAATCATGTCTGCCATGACCTCCGGATCAATAATGTTTTCTAACTTTGTTACTGCCATTTGTTACCTTCCTTTCTATTCGCTTAGTTCGGCATACAGGTCAGGATTTTCCTTTTTCAGGGCGACTCTATCCCTATATCCCATCTTGTTAAATGCTTCTTTTGTTACCTCTCCCCCTGGCAACGGATCTCCACCACCCGTGCCCTTGACGATCTTAGGGGCTGGCTTATCGCTTTCAAACAGATAGTCATTTTCTAATTTCAGTTGTTCCAGCTGCTTATCAAGTCCGATGATCTCCCCCTCATTGAATTTCAGACCGTCCATATTCAACAGTGCCTTGACTGCCTTGGTATTCTTAGCCTTTGCTCCTACAAGGGCTTCTGAGAGCGCATAATCAAACTGCATCGACTGTATTTTTTTATCCGCCTCCGCCTTTGCGTCTTCTGCTTTCTGTTTCCAATCATCTGCTGCCTTTTTAATACCATCCACATCCAGATCCTTAAATTCTTCGATCTGATTATTAGCATTATCAAGCTGTACCTGTAATCCATCTGCCAGTTCCTTATAACTGTCACGATCCTGTTCTGCCTTGGACGTTTTTTTCTGTTCAGCAGCAATGTCTTTCCCATTCTCTGCCATGATTTTGTCTATGACCTCCTGTGAAAGATTTAAGCCTTTTAAAAATTCTGTTTTCATGTTTCTATCTCCTTTCGTATTAGGTTGTTTTAGGTGTGTAACCATCCACCCCGAAACCGACTATTTTAGGTCTGATCCGCTGACCGGTTAATTGTTTGCATAAAAATAACACGCCATAAGCGTGTCAGTACGGCGTAACCCTGCCGCAGGGAGATACCGGATCACCGCCTCTCTAATCTTCCTCTTTTAGATAATTTAAGGCCTCCACAAGTGCTGTATTTAGAAACCGGTTCATCGCTTTTAACTGCTTATTTTCATTTTTTAATGCGTCTATCTTCATCATGTATTTGCCATGAGTTTCAGCAATCAGTCTGTTGTATTCGTCTTTTGTCATGCAGATTTCCCCGTCTTCTTTATCAATGAATCTTTTTCTATCAATGTGGTTCTCCTTTCAAAATGGACATAAAAATACCACCTGACATACATCAGATGGTATTAGTCGATATTGATTTTTGCTCCGCAATGGCTGCACTTAAAACAATGTGCCTTTTTATAGTCTCCGCCTATCGGTTCATATGTCCCTTTTCCACACTCGGTGCAGGTCACTTTTTCACCATTCAGCAGCTTATTCAGCTTCTTTACTCCTTCTGGTACTTCCATAAGATCACCTCCACGGATATTCTGGATATAGTTCTTTTATTAATTTAATTATACCTCTCAGCTCATCCCCGGTCAATTCATTCCGTCTGAGTTTATGCTTTAATTCTTGGGCTTTACAGACACATTCGGCCCACTGCGAATTACCTATGTTATATCTGTGATGAGTAACTTCATGGATAATGGTCTCTGCTGTCTTCTGTATCGTCCTGGTTTCAGATGCATAAATAAAGATTTCGTTTTTATCCTGCATGCCAAGTACCTTCCTTGGATTATCCATCTTATACAGCATTTTAATACTTAGTTCTGGATGATCTGCAATGTACTTCACAGTTTCTTTTCCGATATCAGACTGATTCAGGTTTTTTTGCAGGCTCCAATGACTAATTATATCTTTCTGTCCGTTATTGTAGTCTTGCAGTCGTTCTGTGAACTTGGATTTGTTTGCTTTGGCAAATTTGTTTGACCATACAGCCTTCTGTGCCACGCTCCGGTTGAATCCCACGATATTTCCGCTGTCGTCTAAGACCGCATGGACTTGTGTCCTTGCGGATTCTACCCGGCGGCCCGTCTGCCTACAAAACTCTTTTAGCTTCTTTTCCTGCTCCTTGAGCCGTACAGATTCGGATTCAAAACGTTGCTGCAAGGTATTTTTCAATACCTCATCACCGTCTGCTGCCTTGATCCCGGCATCGTATCCGGTCAGCTTGCGCTTTGTCTCTCTGATCTGCCGCTCCTGGAAACGCTGCATTTGTGAGACTTCATATTCTGTATAGTTCTTTCCATCGTATGTATAACTTCTTGCCTGATACTCCTTAAGCATCTGATCCGTATAAGCCGGAGTAGATACGCCGGGTATAAAAGCATAGAAATTATGACGGCAGTTCCAGCCACAAAGTCCCCGGCCTGTTCCGTAGCCAGTGGATTCATAAAACGGTGGATACTTTGGATCTTTCCCAGAGATGCAGAAGACTTTTCCTTGCCACACTTCATGATCTGGTCTGGCCCCGCTGTGTGCCGTAGTCTCCACGTAGTCACAGTCCATTTCTTCGGCATATTGCAGGTTTAATTGTCCAGACGACTGGTTTACCCCTGTCAGCACGCTTCGTCTGACTGCCACGTCCAGCTTATCTGTGTGCCCGCTCGGATACAATACCTCTGTGCCCTGTACTGCTGCCTCTTTAATTGCATCCGCTATGGCCTTATCATAGCTGAAAGCCCCGGTCTGTACCTTAAGCGTAGCATTATTGCAGGCGTTTATATATGCGCTCTGCGCCTTGTTTGCAGTCGTAAGTGTAAGGTTGCTGATCTCCCCATTAGTTTTTCGGAAGTTTGCATTTAAAATCTTCTGCATTTCTTCCGACTGGTGTAATTCGATCGGTTTTTTCCCTGCTCGCTTATAGATCACGGATTCATTTTTTACATTTCTAACCCCTGATTCCTCAAACAGCCGTTTAACCTCTCGATCCGTATATCCGGATACCTGACCAATCCGTTTGATCGCATCCTTGTAGGCCATTCCTGAGTTTTGTAACACATGAGCCTGGTGCTTCGCCGTATCTGTGATCTGCTTTGTTTTTACTATTCGGCGGGCAATGTCTCCGATAATAGCTGCTGACAGTTCGTCTATTAGAGCAAGCAACTGATCTGAGAACTTTTCTAAGTATTCTGGATCAAGCATAAGCCATCACCTACTCTTCCCGAATATTAAGCTGCTCATCCGTCTGCTGTGGCATCATTTTCAGAGCCTCCTCCTCGGATACCCCGTATTTCTTAGCCACGTATAACTCCTTACGTATAAACCCTCCGGTTGCATCTTGCTGCATAGATAATAGCTCCTGCTCTTTGTCTATGACAATGGAATCATCCCAGTTGAAAGACAACTCATAATCCTTACCTCCAGGCAATCCGCTGATCTGCGCCAACACGTCCATAGCGTATACAAGATGCTCCAAGGCCTTTTGCAAGGATTTCTGTATATCAGACACGGTACTGTAAGACCTCTGCTTACTAGCCTTGATCTCCTCCGCTGTCTTGTCTACATTCTCCGGGTTGCTTAATGTTCCGTAGGCAAGACCACAGTTAAATTCTATCCGCCGCAAGATCTGATTCATTCCATTAAAGAGGCTCTCGTCTCGGATTGGCGGCGAATAAACTTTATACTTCTCGGTGCTATCTTCCAGATCCATCATACGGTATAGTCGCTCCCGTCCTTCTGGAAGATCCCATTTCCCAGTTATTTCATCTTTGTGAAACATGGTATTGTCTACATCAACAGCGAGTTCAGATCCTTCATACTCCCAAACAATTCGGGTCCACTGACGGTCCGCTTCTCTTATGTCACTCGATGCCCTGGAATAAACTGAAACACCCAGCGGCGACTGATCGTCTATGTTATTTGCATTTGGGACCTTGAAATAAGCGAATAGCGGCTTTTCTACATTCTCGATGTTTGTTTCCGGTTCCATGTCTTCCCACTCTGGCACCGCTGTAAGAGAAAACTCCCGGCCCAAGTTCTCTGTTGTATCCGTATCGCTCTTTACATATACTCTGTTATGAATTGTATACCTGCTGCCGTTCCACTCATGCAGTTCCAGCCTGGTATAAATCTGTTTTCCCTTATTGAGCGTCTCTACGAATACCGCAGAGGTGATCTCCCCCCGGCTATTGTAACCAGTAGGGAAAAAGCGATCTGCCTGTACCGTGTCTACTTCGATATGTCCGTCTGTGACATACGGTTTAAAGGCAAGGCCGCCTTTCGCACAGCCATACTCACAGTACCTGCGAATATCTTCTATGACTGCTTGGTATTCGGCATCCAGAAAATCATTGCCGCTTACCTCTGTCTGCAATTCCAGCGTGACCAGCCTTGCCATCTCTGCCGCAACTGCTGCCGACAGGCCACAACTTAATACGTTCTTTTTTAGCCAGGGAGGTTTATTTTCGTACATCTTGGCCCATAATTCTATGGCCCGGCCCATCCGGTCCGATATAGCTACATCCACGCCTAAAGCATCCTTGACCTTTTCTTTTCCAAGCATCTTCCTTATCACCTGCCTTATTTTTTCTACAATCTGTAACACTCCATCAACTCCATTTCCGTTCTCGCCTTACAATCGTATAAGCAAAGTACCTAACCGCATCCATGCAGTGGTCGTGCTGCTTGATCGGCTTATCCTCTCCGCGTTCCAGGGCCTTTTCGTCCCAGATGTAAGAGGAAAATTCTTTGATCGTCTCTTTGCAGTCCTCTGAGAATTGCAGAACTTCAAGGTTTAGCATGTTTCCCACGAACCGTATGCCGTCCAACACATCATTTTTGGCTTTCTTGATCCGGAACCCTCTCTTTTTAAGTTCCGCAATGAAAGAAGCAGCCGCAGGATCGACAATCACCCGCTCGATGTCTAGTCCTTTTGTGAACTCTTCCAGATCGTCCGCATACTCGCTGTCTGTTTTCTGGTTACTCTCGTCCCGGCCTGAGTAATAGTATTCCTTGCTGCAGATCCATTTCCCTTGTAGGTTCTTTTCCCATAACAGGAACACGGTAGCGTTCTGAGTACCGTAGTCAATGCTAACATACCTGCTGCCTATACTTTCCGGCGATTCCTTTACAACATGCTTTGCCGCATCGAACATATCGAATATAACACCCTCTGCTACAGCCCAGAGTCCAAGGATATACCGCTTATAAAATACTCCGCTGTACATAGACCGATAACGGTCCTTAATGCGTTCTGTGAGGGACAGATTGTCTTCCATGGTAAAGTGCAGATAGACCAGTTTCTTTTTCTCTGCCCGATCAATCCAGTTTGTTTTAAACCAGTGATACGGTCCATCTGGATTGCAGTTAAACC
>OKIR01000048.1_pt1 | contig 35139 bp, 39 predicted proteins | sample 1612941 | NCBI WGS metagenome assembly OKIR01 (sample SAMN04436824, study PRJEB24849) | human gut metagenome | biome: human gut; feature: NICU; material: stool | host: Homo sapiens | place: USA: Saint Louis, MO | collected 2011-07-14
CACGCTGATGGCTATCTTCAAAAAGGAAGATAAAGAAGTTTATATTGCCGATTACATATACAGGATTTAAGACAATACCCATATTGTTATGCGGAAAGCAATGATGGGAAATGGAGATTGTATGGATACATTGTTTATGAAGGGGGAGATTGGACTGGAGATTTATATTATGAAGGAAATAATACTGGAGATATCGGTGTCATAGATGTAAAAATAAATTACAACGGTGATACTCATAAATACGGAGGTAAAATAAAATCAAGAGTTAATGGAAAAGGCGATTCAATAACAAAAGATCGATTTATTAATGAAAATAAGGAGAAATATTATCTAGTATGGGAATTTGGAGGTGTCGATATTCCTGAGGTTATTTTAAAAGTAAATTGGATGGAAGGAAAAATATCAAAAAGTGCTATTTTAAAACCAGAGCTTCGCTATGGCGGGCCCATAATAAGAAAGATTTGGGTTAGATAACTGATTAACTAAAAAATTACGGGAGATAAAATGAACATAAAAATATTACTGCTCTTAGCTGTTTATATTTTTGCACATATCATTCACGATGTTTTTATTTTGTGGATCAATGGAGACTACAAATTGATAAAGCATCACTTTAAATGGTGTTTGTATTTGCTCTTAACTTGTGGTATTTACGCGGTCACAGACTTTATTGATGATCATTTTAAATTATCAGTTTCTTTAAAACAGTTTGTTGGAATCATAGAATTTGTAATTTTAATTGGTATTGGTTTTTATGCAATAGTAAAAACAAAAGACAAAGAAGAGAAGAATAGTGGAATAATTTTTCTTACTGTGATGATGTTAATTGTGATTGTCAGTGATGTGATTTTAAAATGGATTGAGCTTATTTAAGTTTATTCATACGTTCGCTAAATAATAAATTATGAAAAAAGCAAAAAAGTTACGGATAAATCACTAGGAATTATAGTAGTTGTAAAAATTATTTTGAATGGAGAATAAAATGAAATATGTATTGTTGACTTTAGGTGTTATGTTGTTTATACTCTCATTTTTTCCGAATTTAATGGGTGGAGTCTTAAATTATATTCTAGTAATAAGTCTTTTTATAACAATATTTTTATATCTAAAGAAATAGTATAATATTAGATTTTGAATTCGCAAGAAGAATATAAGAAAAAAATAATGTTTTATCAACAACAGCAGGGTGTACAAAATTTATAATGATAAAAGAGAAGTTAAAATGGGAGGGAGAAATGAAGTATATTTTGTTTTTCTTAGGAATGGGACTTTTTATATTCAACAAATTCTTTCCTGAGTTGAGGGAAGGAATTTTGGGTGACTTTCTAATTACAGCGATTATGGTATTTGCAATTATAAATCTTATGATACAGAGGAAGAAGAGTAAAAAAGATATTGACAATGAGGAATAAATGAAAAAAAATAATACTTGGTTCAATGATACATAATCGTGTGAAGCACGCCAAGCCTAAAGGGCATAGAATGTGGTGCGTCTTACTGTGTATAGTTTTAGCGGTTATAGGAATCTATCAATGGAACCGTCCCTATGTAAAAGTGGCTGTCAATTATAGTGCGGAGGATATCACAGGGACAAAAAATAAGACAAGCCGAATAAAGATCAGACAAACGGATAAGAATGCGCAGTGGTCTTACCATGATGGTTTTACATTAAAAGATGGAAATGCGGACTATGGAGAATATGCGATTATGATTCCGCTGGATTCAAAAAGTTTAGAATTTCAGGGGACGTTAAAGATTTTATATCTTAAATTAAATAATTGGTATAAAACCAAAATAGATGTGAACTTAGATATAAAACATCATGAGGGACAAGCCTATTTAACCGTGGATACAAAGTTGTCAGAGGGCAGCAGATTTCAAAGGAATCAGACAGTGAATCACAAGAAATTTCTGCTGAAAAAAGATCCTCAGGAGTACAACATGAGTTTGGAGGAATAAGAAACATATCATGAGATATAAGAACCTCTGGAAAACATTAATAATCATTCTGCTTATCGTATTGGTTTGTATGGCGGGTATGTATATTTCTATTTATATAATGCTTCAGAGGGATTACGATGATTTTCTCGACAACGATCAGGCAAGTAATGTGATGATCGGGTATGACGGCAAGGAGCACACACTGGTATACGATATCATGATCTGTGACTATGACAGGGTGGAAGAACATTTGAAGAAGGGTGCAGAGTTGAATCAGTTTGTAGATTCAGTGGAACAGTCACCGTTAGAACTGACGGTAACACTCCCAAAATCAGAAGATGTTTATAAAATGTCAGACCTACTTATTAAATATGGGGCAGATGTGAATTTTCGGGACAAGCATGGAGCCAATATATTGTTTTATATTCTGTATGACAGAAACAATTATATAAATGTTTCAAAAGAAAAGCTTTTAAAATATTATCTGAAAAAAGGGGCTGACAAAAATATAACCATAAAAAATTTTGATAAAAATGAACCGGACCTGAAGGGGAGCATAACTTTGATGGAATATTGTAAGAGAAAAGGATACAGTCGTGAATTAGAGGTTTTAGAGGAGTATGAATGAAAAAGAAATCGTTTTTCAGGGGCAGTATATTATTAGGCATACTGCCTCTTTTTCTTTTTGGATGGGCAGTCTATCACTTTACACTGGATACTCAGTCCGTCCCTAAAGGGGAATTGATAAAAAGTATAGAATCCCCAAGCGGCAGATACACCGCCAATGCCTACCACGGACAAGACAATACAACGGTCGATTTTTCAGTGATCGTTGAGATCGAGGATAAACAGAACTCAAAAAAGAAAAATATTTATTTTGAATATCACTGTGAAGATGCCGACATGAAATGGCTGTCTGATTCCAAAATAAAAATTAATGGGAAAACACTGGATATCCATAAAGATGTATACGACTTCAGATATGAATAATATTTTCCTGTGTGACATGGTCACAGAGTAATCACTGCATTTCAGATATGATATTTAAAAAAATATGAGGTGGAAAATATGAGGAAAAAAACAGTGATCATCGGCGGTGTGGCAGGCGGCGCGACGACAGCGGCCCGTCTTCGGAGAAAAGATGAGAGTATGGAAATTGTGCTTCTGGAACGGGGTGAATATATTTCCTATGCCAACTGCGGGCTTCCGTATCATGTGGGCGATGTGATCAAAAACAGGGAGTCTCTGCTTCTTCAGACTCCGGAGGCCATGAAAAAGAAATTTAACGTAGATGTCAGGGTGCAGAATGAAGCCGTGAAAATTAACCCGGAAGATCATATAGTGACCATAAAAGATTTAAAGGCGGGCAGAGTGTATGAGGAGAACTACGATTATCTGGTGATCGCCACAGGATCTTCTCCGGTCGTGCCTCCGATCCCGGGTATTGACGGACCGGATATTTATACTCTTTGGACGGTTCCGGACACAGACAGGATAAAGAAAGTCATAGAGACAAAAAAGCCGAAGACAGCAGCGGTAATCGGCGGCGGATTCATCGGCCTTGAGATGGCAGAAAATCTTCACAGGGCAGGCCTTGAGGTGAGTATCGTGGAGATGCAGGACCAGGTCATGGCTCCTCTGGATTTCGAGATGGCCCAGCTTCTTCATGAAAACATAGAAATGAACGGTGTCAGCCTGATACTGGGAGACGGCGTGGCATCTTTTGAACATAAAGACGGGAAAACGTTGATCACACTGAACAGTGGGAAGGAATTACAGACAGATATGGTCCTGCTGTCCATCGGAGTGCGTCCAAACAGCGAACTTGCGGGGGAAGCAGGTCTAAAACTTAACGGCAGAGGCGGTATTCTGGTTGATGAGATGCTCCGGACTTCCGAAGAGAATATATATGCAGTAGGCGATGTCATAGAGGTTGAAAACTATGTATTGAAAGAACCAGCAATGATTCCTTTAGCCGGACCGGCCAACAAGCAGGGAAGAATTTGTGCGGATAATATTGCAGGGGGACAGAAGAAATACAAAGGGACTCTTGGGACTTCAGTTGCTCAGGTATTTGACCTGACAGCTGGGGCAGCCGGGGTTAATGAAAAGACGCTGATCCGTAAGGGGAAGGTCCGGGGGAAGGACTATGAAACTGTACTGATCAATCAGAAATCCCATGCGGGATATTACCCTGGTGCTGTTCCGGTTACGTTAAAGCTGTTGTTTGACCTGGATGGAAATATTCTTGGCGCACAGGCAGTAGGGCAGGAAGGTGTGGATAAACGAATCGACGTGCTTGCAGGCGCCATGCGTTCTGGAAATACGATCTATGATCTGGAAGAGCTGGAACTTGCCTATGCCCCTCCTTATTCTTCAGCGAAAGATCCGGTAAATATGCTTGGCTTTACGGCAGAGAATGTTTTGGAGAAGATGGTCTCTTTCATGAGCTGCCGGGAACTGGATGACAGGATTGAAACAGAAGGATGGGAGAAGGACTTAACCATTTTGGATGTAACCGAAGAGATGGAGCGGATGGTGTTCCATATTCCGGGCTCCGTTCACATTCCGCTGGGGCAGCTGAGACAGAGAATGTCTGAGCTGCCGAAGGACCGGATGATCGTGACTTACTGTGCCATTGGAGTCCGTTCCTACAACGCAGCCAGAATTCTTATGCAGAATGGTTTTTCAGATGTAAAGGTGCTGGAAGGAGGAACGAGTTTTTATCAGTCTATGCATTACAAAGACAGCCGGCCATCTGCCTGCCGGGAAGAAGAGCAGCTGAAAGCAGCAGAGGCAGAGCCAAAAGAAGTAAGGCTTGTTGACTGCTGCGGCCTTCAGTGTCCGGGGCCGATCATGAAGGTTCACGAGACCTTAGAATCCATGGAGGATGGCGAGACAGTCAAAGTAGCAGCCACAGACATGGGATTTCCGAGGGATATTGAGTCCTGGTGCCAGAGGACAGGAAATACGTTAGTCAAGAAGGAGCGGGACGGAAAACAAAATGTAGTCTTTATAAAAAAAGGAAAAGAAGGGCAGCAACTGTGTGCGGCAGCCACTGACGTAATCAGCGGTCAGGGCAAGACGATGGTCGTGTTCAGCGGAGATATGGATAAGGCCCTCGCCTCCTTTATTATCGCCAACGGTGCCGCAGCTATGGGCAGGCCGGTCACCATGTTTTTTACCTTCTGGGGGCTGAATATTCTGAGGAAGCCGGAAAAACAGCATGTAAAAAAATCAGCTGTGGAGAAGATGTTCGGAGCTATGATGCCGAGAGGAAGCAGGAAGCTTAAACTGTCCAAAATGAATATGGGCGGCATGGGAACAAAGATGATGAAGCGGGTCATGAGAGAGAAAAATGTGGAAACTCTTGAAAACCTCATGAAGCAGGCCATGGAAAATGGTGTGAAGCTGGTGGCCTGTACCATGTCCATGGATGTGATGGGCATCAGAAAAGAAGAGATCATTGACGGTGTGGAGTTCGCAGGAGTGGCCTCCTATTTGGGAGACGCGGAAAATTCCGATGTAAATCTTTTTATCTAAGCAATAAAATGCAGCAAAACGGCATCTGTCCGTTTGCTGCATTTTATTTCAGCTGATCAGCTGTTTTAATCCCTTTTTATCAAGGATCGTGACTCCGCCTCTGGACAGTTTTACCAGCCCTTCCGATGAAAAGTATTTCAGCATACGGCTCACAACCTCTCTGGCGCTTCCGGTGTATTTGGCGAGCTGTTCATGGGTCATATGAATGTCGTCAGAACCTGTTTTTCCGCTCTCATCCAGAAGAAAAATTGCAAGCCTCTGATCGAAACTCATGAACAAAATCTGCTGCATGGTCCACATCACATCAGAAAAACGCTCGGTAGCCTGTTTATAGGTAAAGGCTTCGGCATAAATATTCCGGTCAACAATTTCGGAATAAGCACCTGCGCTGATCTGTATGATCTCACTTTCTGTTACCGCCTCCATCTGTACTTCAAAAGTAATGGCAGACAGTACGCAGGAAGCAGAAAGGACACAGACATCTCCCTGCTCCAGACGGTACAGAGTAATCTCCTTCCCTTCTTCTGAGAGCATGTAAGTCCGCACACTTCCGCTTTTGATGATCAGCACGCCGGTACATTCACAGTTCTGGCACCGGATAATCCCTCCTTTTTCGTAGCGTATAAGCTGAGACCACTGGGAGAGAGTCTTTTTTTCTGTTTCTTTCAGGTGCTCCCAAAAAGGAAGGGACGACTTTAAGATAGGGATCATTTCGTCTGCATGCTCCATTCGTTACCTCCAATCAATACTTTAAATTTATTTTAGCTGTCCCAAAGAGAAATAACAAGAGCTGTTTGTATGGAAATCGGTTCCTTAGATCCGTTTCAGCAAATTATGACACAAGACCCTTGTATAATTAGAAGCTGAAGGAGGGTCCAGGATGCCGATTATAAAGAAAAAAGAACCAGTAGAAGAGATATTTTTCAATGAGCTGGAAGATATCATATCATATAATATGAAACAGATGGAGCACTGCCTCACTACGATCGGAAAGCGGATGTGTGCAAAGCAGGATGAAGACTTGGAAAAAAAGACCGGAAGAACGATCATAGAGAGCACGATTTTAAAAGAATGTATGCTGTGCCGGGAAAAAGATAAGTGCCGGCTGACTCTCGACGACAGGGACAAGCTGGGGGAACTTCTGGAGAAGCAGGGAGGCCTCAGCGTGCAGAATATCCGCTCTGTCTGCAAATGCCAGCGGGAGAAGGAGTGGGTGGAAGAGATCAATACGATCTATGAAAGAGAGCTTTTTTTGTATGCCTGTGAACAGCGTTTTATCGAAATGCGCAGGATGATCGGGGAACAGTACATAGAGGCGGGAAGGATGTTTAAAAGCTTCTCGGCCCAGAAATATCAGCTGTCCGGAGTCCGCCCCATGCAGGAAGTTATTGAGAAGGGGCTGAAAGCCCATCATCTGAAAGTGAAAAAGGTTTACATCTATGAAGATGACATGAGGGGAAAGCAGATATACCTGTTTTTAAAAGCCCAGAAGGGAAGGGAAGTAACGACCAAAGAGGTAGCCCGCTGGCTGTCGGTCATTTTACAGGAAAAACTTCAGCCGCTGCCCAACGGTAAGCAGGCCATCGGGGAGAACTATGAGATGATGGGGGTGCAGGCGGCGACCAAATTTCATGTGCTGACAGGGGTGATCTCCAGGGCGGAGAAAGAAGATATGAAAAATGGGGATAATTTTTCTATGGGTACTGTGGGAAATCACAGGTTTGTCTCTATGATCTCCGACGGCATGGGCACAGGAACCGCTGCAAACAGAGACAGCAAAGCGGTGATCGAGACACTGGAGGAACTTTTGGAGGTGGGATTGGACGAGAAAAGAGCCGTCCAGCTTCTGCAGTCTATTTTTGTGTTCTGGCCGGAGAAGGAGCGCTATTCGACCCTTGATTATCTGCAGATCGATCTGCACGCCGGAATCGGTAGTTTTCTCAAATTGGGTGCCTGCCCGTGTTTCCTTAAGCGGAAGGGACAGGTGGAGATGGTGCAGCTTCCAAGCCTGCCGGTAGGTGTTTTAAAGGAAAAGACACTGCCGATACACCGGAAGAAGCTGGAGGCGGAAGATTTCATTTTACAGGTCAGCGACGGCATCATTGACTCCATGGGCGAAAAAGGAGTGGAACTGCTGATGGAGTATATGAAGCAGATCCATACCACACGGCCCCAGGGGTTTGTGGATGAACTGATGGAGAAAATCGAAAAAACCGAGGGATACGAAAAAAAGGATGACATGACGATGATCGGTCTCGGAATTTGGGATAAGTATTGAATCCTTGGATTGGGAATGATAAAGTATTGATATGGATAAAGTACGAAAGTTTATGGAAAAACATCATATGATCGGTCAGGGAGACTTTATCGCTGTGGGAGTCTCCGGGGGAGCAGACTCTGTGTGCCTGCTCCTGCTTTTATGTGAGCTTAAGCAGGAGTATGATCTTGAGCTCTGCGCAGTCCATATCAATCACGGTATCCGCAGGGAAGCGTTCAAAGACCAGGAATTTGTGGAAAACTTATGCCGGAGACGGAAGGTGCCGTGGATAACTTTTTCAGAAGATGTGAAAGGCACAGCTGAAAAACAATCTATGTCTCTGGAAGAGGCAGGGCGGATGATCCGCTACCGGTGTTTTAGGAAAGTTCTGGATATGCACGGAGGCGGAAAGATTGCAGTGGCTCATCACCAGAATGACCAGGCGGAGACGATGCTTTACCGGATGTCCAGGGGGACCGGAATACAGGGACTGAAAGGGATGGAAGCCGTCCGGGCAGATGTGATCCGGCCGCTATTGTGCCTTAAGAAAGAGGAAATTCTTGCTTATTTAAAAGAAAAGGACCAAGACTGGATGGAGGACGCCAGTAATGAAGATAATACGTTTGCCAGGAATAAGATCCGTAATCAGGTTATTCCGGCGCTCACAAAAGTCAATGCAAGGGCGGTGGAACATATCGTTTCATTGTCTGAAGAAATCGAAGAGTGGAGCCGGTATTTAGAAGAGCAGCTGTCTGAGGCATGGAAAGCCTGTGTAAAGCAGGAAGGAAAGGGACGTCTCATCGATACTGGCCGGTTTCTGGAGGAACCGGAGCCGATCAGGAGGCTTTTGGCAAAACAGGCCATAGAACAGGCCGCAGGGAGAAAAAAGGATATTGAGAAGGTCCATATCCAGAGTTTCTGTGATCTGGCTTTCAGGGAAACCGGGAAATCCATCGATCTTCCATATGGACTTATTGGGAGAAAAACATACGGGGGACTCTTGGTGGAGGAAAAGCAGACAAGAGCAGAAACAGGGACTGCGGGACAGCTGGTCCTGACCGAGACGGACCGGTATGAAAAAATGGAGGAAAAAGATTTTACCAAAATCATTGATTATGATAAAATAGACAAAGACATCCAACTGCGGTACAGAAAGTCAGGAGATTTTTTTGTATTTTCAAAAGATGGAAAGAGTAAGTCTCTGAGCCGGTTTTTTATTGACCAGAAAATCCCGCGGGAAGAGCGGGACCGGATACCGCTTGCGGCAGACGGAAGCCGGATCATATGGATCATCGGTCACCGCCTGAGCGAGTTTTATAAGGTTTCTGAAAAAACGAAAAGATATTTAAGATTGGAATACAATTAGGAGGAAAACATTAAAATGGAACAAGCAGAGATTAGAGAGTTGATCTCAGAGGAAGCTGTGGATAAGAGAATCAAGGAGATGGGAGCTCAGATCAGCAAAGATTATGCGGGGAAAGAAGTACATTTGATCGCGATCTTAAAAGGCGGCGTCTTTTTTGCATGTGAGCTCGCCAAGAGGATCACAGTCCCTGTTACGATTGATTTTATGTCCGTGTCCAGCTACGGAGATTCCAGAGAGTCTTCCGGTATCGTAAAGATTGCCAAGGATCTGGATGAACCGATCGAGGATAAGGAAGTTCTGATCGTGGAAGATATCATTGATTCCGGAAAAACACTGAACCACTTAAAGCCAATGCTTTTGAGCAGAAAACCTAAAAGCATAAAGATCTGCACCCTTTTAAATAAACCGGAGCGCCGGGAGGTGGATGTGGAAGTGGCATACACAGGATTTGACGTGCCGGATGAGTTTGTCGTGGGCTATGGCCTGGATTTTGCTCAGAATTACAGGAATCTTCCATATATCGGAGTCGCAGAAGAATAGCAGAGAGGAGACAGTAAGTTGAACCCAAGAAGAGGAAACAGCAATTTTTTGTTCCTTGCAGTCATCTTATGTCTGGGGATTATTTATTTTTCCAGAATGATGAACAGCAGCGAGGACAATTATAATTACGCACAGTTCCGTCAGGACGCAAAAGCGGGGCAGGTTGTGGGAATCACCATGAAGCAGAACAAAGAGGTCCCAACCGGCACTATGACGGTAGAGTTAAAAAATGAAGTGTATAAAAACTGTAATATTACCGACGTTGACGCGGCGGTAAAAGAGATCGAGAATAAATATCCGAATCTCTACAAAAAAATGGTAGTGAAGCCGATCGACCGGAGCGGGGACTGGATCACGACCCTGCTGCCGAACCTTTTGATGGTGGGAATCCTTGTATTTTTCCTGATCATGATGATGAAGCAGAATGGCGGCGGCGGAAAAATGATGGATTTCGGAAAGAGCCGTGCCAAGATGGCAAATCCGGACGGCCCCAAAGTTACATTTGACGATGTGGCGGGTCTTACCGAGGAAAAAGAAGAACTGGAAGAAGTGGTGGATTTCTTAAAAGATCCCAAGAAGTTTATCGGCATCGGGGCAAGAATCCCGAAAGGTGTCCTCTTAGTAGGACCTCCGGGAACCGGTAAGACACTGATAGCAAAAGCCGTTGCCGGAGAGGCCAATGTTCCGTTTTTCAGCATTTCAGGTTCTGATTTCGTTGAGATGTTTGTCGGTGTCGGGGCTGCCAGGGTCAGAGACCTGTTTGGAGAGGCAAAGAAGAACGCGCCATGTATTATTTTTATTGACGAGATCGACGCGGTGGCAAGACGGAGAGGTTCCGGACTGGGCGGCGGCCATGACGAGAGGGAACAGACCTTAAACCAGATGCTTGTGGAAATGGACGGTTTCGGTGTCAATGAAGGCATTATTGTCATCGCAGCTACGAACCGTGTGGATATCCTTGACCCGGCGATTCTCCGTCCGGGCAGATTTGACCGGAAAGTCGGCGTGGGACGTCCGGATGTCAAAGGAAGAGAAGATATCCTTAAGATCCATGCTAAGAAGAAGCCATTGGGCGATGATGTGGATCTCCACGAGATCGCCAGAACGACAGCGGGATTCGTGGGCGCAGATCTGGAAAACCTGATGAACGAAGCGGCCATCCAGGCGGCTAAAAATAATCGGGGATACATTGTGAAAGAAGACATTGACAAATCCTTTATCAAGGTGGGCATCGGCACAGAGAAAAAGAGCCGTGTTGTCCCTGAGAGCGAGCGGAGGATTACGGCTTACCACGAGGCAGGCCATGCAATCCTGTTCCACGTGCTTCCGGATATGGGACCGGTCTATACGGTTTCCATCATACCGACCGGCGTTGGCGCGGCGGGATATACGATGCCGCTTCCTGAAAACGACAATATCTTTAACACGAAAAATAAAATGCTGCACAATATCATGGTAAGCCTCGGAGGAAGAATCGCAGAAGAGCTGATCTTTGAAGATATCACGACCGGTGCCTCCCAGGATATCAAGCAGGTTACCCAGCTTGCAAGGTCTATGGTCACAGAGTACGGCATGTCAGACCGTCTCGGCCTGATCAATTATGACAGCGGAGAAGGGGATGAAGTCTTCCTCGGAAAAGAAATCGGCCAGCCCCGTCCGTACGGAGAGCGGGTGGCGACTATCATCGATGAGGAAGTAAAAGACATCGTGGATGACTGCTATAAGAAAGCCAGAGCGATCATCGAGGAGCATATGGAAGTGCTCCACAGCTGTGCAAAACTGCTGTTGGAAAAAGAACGAATCAATCAGAGTGAATTTGAAACCTTGTTTGAAGGTACAGAAGCGTGACATTTTCCACATGATTTCCGTTCGGCTCTTAGAATGCCTCACTCCAATCATGTGAAAAATGGACATAATGTCTGCTGGAGAAGTATTATTCGATTAAATGGGCTATTCAATGTAAGATTTCTATATTCATTAGCCTTCTCCAGAAGATATTTCGTGGATTTCGTGCAAAAAACTGCCGCACCTTTTTAGTGCGACAGTTTTTTTATGACATTTTCCACATGATGTCTGTTGGACAAGTATTCCTAGAACAAAAGAAGCTATCCAATGATAGTTTTTAGCACTATTGGAGGAACGCATTTCAAAGCGTGACGAAATAGTGGTAAATAACTTACAGGTTATTGGATATGTTTAGTTTTCTCCGCGCTTCTTTCCGTTTTTCCATGGCATCTACGCAGATCGTGCAGGCTGCATCCCCGGTGATGTTGACGGTGGTTCTCGCCATATCGAGGATACGGTCGACTCCGGCTACGAGGGCGATTCCCTCTAAAGGAAGCCCGACACTCTGAAGCACCATGGCAAGCATGATGACCCCGGACCCCGGAACTCCGGCGGTTCCTATGGAAGCCAGGGTCGTCGTCAGAATGACCATCAGCTGCTGGGTTAATGTCAGATGTACACCGAAGATCTGGGCAATGAAAATAGCGCTGACTCCCTGGTAGATTGCGGTACCGTCCATATTGATCGTAGCGCCAAGCGGCAGGACGAAGCTTGCGATCTCTTTTCTGGCACCAAGTTTTTCTGTACATTCATAGTTAAACGGCAGAGTGCCCACACTGCTGGCACTGGAAAACGCAAATAGCATGGCCGGGCTCTGTTCCTTAAAGAATCTGAGCGGGCTGATGCCGCTGAATCCTTTGACCGCGCTGGAATAAACTACAACCATATGCACGATGCTGGCCAGATAGGCCACTCCGATCAATTTCAGAAGAGGAAGCAGTACGGACGGACCATTTGCGGCCACGACCGGAGTGATCAGTGCGAACACGCCAATCGGCGAAAGGTTGATGATGAGGCCCATAATGTTGATGCAGACTTCGGAAAGACTCTCCACAAGGTCTGCCGCGGGTTTTCCCTTGTCACCGGCAATGATGATGCCGAATCCGAAAAACAGTGCGATGACAATGACCTGGAGCATTGTGGCGCTGACTAAAGGCTCGACTGCGTTTGACGGAAAGATATTTACAAGGGTTTCGATAAGAGAAGGAGCCTTGGTAGCGCCTTCATATGCCTCCAGAGAGGAGCTGTTCATTACATAGCCGCCGCCTACGTTCAGTACATTTGCGAACAGCAGGCCAAATGTAACCGCAAATGCGGTGGTAACGATGTAAAAGCAGATGGTTTTTCCTCCGATGGAACCTACCTTTTTGATGTCCTGGAGAGAGACGACCCCCTGGATGATAGAGAACAGGACCACAGGGACGACGATCATTTTGATCAGATTCAGAAAAATAGTCCCGAACGGCTGAATGTAATTCTCAGCGATCTTCGGATGGCCCTGAAGCAGAAGACCGGACAGGATACCTAAGAATAGAGCTGTCAGGATCATCACGGTCAGGGATAATTTCTTTTTTTGTTTTTTTGTATTCATACTTTCTTTTCTCCTAAATTTGTAGTATAGCCACGAAATATTTTAAAGGAAAAAGGCGGAAAAAACAATGGGATTCATCGGAATTCTCAAAAAATACTTGCATTTTCATATTTCATACAGTATAATTTTAAATTGTCAGGAACGCGGTGGGATTCCCGAGTGGCCAAAGGGGGCAGACTGTAAATCTGTTGGCAACGCCTTCGAAGGTTCGAATCCTTCTCCCACCATCAGCCGTTGTGGCGGAACTGGCAGACGCACAGGACTTAAAATCCTGCGGGACTTATACTCCCGTACCGGTTCGATTCCGGTCAACGGCATATTTCAGGATAAGACTTATATACAGTCAGGGGCAAAACTAAAAACGGGTATACACACATTTTACAGTGCGTATACCCGTTCTTTTTGTGAGTAAATCCTTGCTATTATGCAGGACTGGTTTCCATTTCTTCGGTTTCCTCATCTTTTTCTTTTATATGCCGATTCAGTTTTTTTATCTCCGGAACGACAAAGAGGGCCACGATCACGGCCGATGACATATCTGCGATGGGTCCGGCAAAGAGGATTCCGTTAAGCCCCAAAAAGAGCGGCAGGATCAAAATCAGGGGAACCAGAAGCAGAAGCTGGCGGAGCATAGAGAGGACAGACGCCTTGAGAGGCTGCCCCGTAGCCTGAAAATAGTTTGTGGCCACGATCTGAAATCCAGCGCAGAAAATACCGAACAGATAAATCCTCAGACATTTCTCAGCGAAATTCACAAATGCGGAATTTCCTCCCCCGAATAAATTTACGATCAATCCCGGAAACAGCTGGCATAACAGCCATCCGATCAGTACGGAAACAGTAGCCGCCGCCACCGCATTTTTAAACAGATGTTTGATGCGGCGATATTTTTCTGCCCCGAAATTAAATCCGAAGATCGTCTGGGAGCCGATACCAATGCCGATACAAACAGATGCCAGGATCATGGCAAGCTTCATGACGATCCCCATGGCACTCAATGCAACATCCCCGCCCACGGCACTTTTGTTTCCGTAATATACGAGAGAGTTATTCATCGTAACCTGCATGATGCAGGCTACCAGCTGGGTGATGCCTGAGGAAGTGCCCAGTGCGATCACATTTTTGCAGACAGAGCCATCCAGCTTTAATTCTTTTAGATGCAGTCTCATCTGGCTCCGTTTGCAGAAGTAGAGAAACAGGATCAGTGCGGAGATGATCTGTGATGTAATTGTTGCTATGGCCGCGCCTTTGACACCCCAATGAAAGATAAAAATATAAATTGGATCAAGAATGGTATTCAATACCGCCCCGATCAGGATTCCATACATGGAAAGGCGGGGACTGCCGTCTGTCCTTGCCATATTAGAGAGACACGGTCCGATGACACTGAATGGAACACCGATCAGGATGATAGACGCGTAATCCTTTGCGTAGGGCATGATACTCTCTGTTGCTCCGAATAAACGAAGGATCGGTTCCATAAAAATAAAGCCGATCACGGCCAGCACGATTCCAGTGATAATGGAGAGCATAAAGTTATTGTTTAATGTTTTCTCGGCTTCCTCTTCTTTTTTCTGTCCCAGCTTGATTGCCGCATAAGCACTTCCGCCGGACCCGAGCAGAGTGGCGAATGCCATGATGATCGTAATGATAGGAAATGTAACCGTTGTGGCCGCATTTCCAAGGTAACCCACTCCCTGCCCGATGAAAATCTGGTCTACGATATTATAGACAGAGTTTACCAGGACAGAGATCGTGGAAGGTACTGCAAATTGGAGCAGCAGCTTTCCGACCGGTTCATATCCCAATGGATTTTCTTTCTTATTTGTCTGTGTTTCCAAATGATTTCAACCTCCTGTTCTGTATATATGAATATGCATTGTCTGAAATTTTTGTAAGCAGGGTTTCTGCCTGTTGGACTTCTTCCTCGGTAAGATTCTCTAAGAGTACTTCGTTCCACTGTCCCCGCAGATCATAAATCATTTGGAGAGCAGGTCTTGCCTCACTGGTTGTGAACAAGTGCTGGATTCTCTTATCACAGGCGTCCGGCTCCCGTCTCAGATATCCCTGATCTTCCATTTTTTTTACGGCTTTTGTGACGGTACCCTTATCGAAATGACCGATGCTGGCCAGTTTCTGCATGCTGATTCCCGGATTTTCATAAATGCACACGAGAAAGAACTGCTGTCCCGGACCGATCTCTGTGTCAGCCAGGGACCAGTCAAAGAATCTCATTCCGTGACGGTGGATAACAGAGATCAGTCTGCTGATTTTTTTCATAAAAGTCTCCTTTTTCGAATAAAGTTGAATACACAACTATTTTGGGCCAAAAAAATTAGTACTTTGAACATAGATGAATCAAAATACTATCTTAGATAAATATAATATAGCATAAATTAGTTGCATATTCAACTATATGTAAGAATAAAATAGAATATCGGCATGCAATTACCATAAATTACCAGCAACTGATGCGCATCGCTGGTGATAAAATGAGAATATAAGAAGGAGGGAGAGCATGGGATATGGGAAAACAGACAGTAAAAGTACAGACGAACATGATCGCCAAGGTGCATTGGACCCTTCATTGATACCGGAAGATAAGCCCACGGAGAGACTGAACAGACGAATGAAAAAAATATTTGATGAGGCCAGAAAAAAGGAAGCGGCAGAGGAGGATAACAAAGACTTTTGAATACCGGACACGTTGTATTTTATGCCCTTTGGACTTGGCGCGTCCGGCGCAGTAGGGTATAATACTTACTAATATAATAATTTTTATGGAGGAATGTATTATGGAAATTACAAGTCTGCTGCCGGGCGTGAAAATTGTAAAAGAGGACGGAGAAGTAAAAGAAGACGTTTTTATCTCCCAGGGGGACAAAGTTAAGGTGACAACTGTGGATGAAACGGTGACGGGGACTTTCATGCTTGTGGAGTTTGCACGTTACAGTGAAGAAGATGATATTCTCCATATGGTGAGAGATGAAGAAGGATTTGCTGTGCCCTTCGACCAGATCATTGATATTGTAAGAGCAGATTAATCCTCTGCAGGGAAGACACCAGCAACTGTATGACGCGACCGCTGCAGAACAAAATGTCATAACAAAAGAAATCAGTGTTTCCAAAATTAATAAAAAAAGATGCTCAGCGTTGTGCTGGGCATCTTTTCAGAATGATCAAAGCTATTATGCAAGACAAACGTTGACAGCCTGTAATCCGCGGTTACCCTGAGTTGTCTCAAATGTAACTTTCTGTCCGTCTTCTAAAGATTTAAAACCTTCTGCAGCAATTCCTGAAAAATGTACGAATACATCTTCTCCTGTGCTTTCGTTTGTGATAAATCCAAATCCTTTAGTGCTGTTAAACCATTTTACTGTACCGTTATTCATGTGGTACCTCCTAATATTTTTATTGTATTTGAAGCAAAAATAAAAAAATCACATATTTTTTGTAAATCATCAAGAAGTGGTAATGATTTACAAAAAATATGTGAAAATCAAAATCTTATCAAAATACTTGTTTATAATAACATGAGGGAATATAATTGTCAAGCAATTCTGAAAAATAATTCACTGTCTCAATATGGCATAAAAATAATGATCAAAGATAAGAAAATTTTTAGGCATGGCTGAAAAGTGTCCAACACTATGATAGAAGTGGAAATCAATAGCATACGCACAAGATACGTATAAATAAAAGGAGGAAATGATGAAACAAAAAATGGCTTACCCAATTGTCTTAAAGAGGACAGATGATGGATACTATGTATCAATCCCTGATTTTGATACGGGTACTCAGGGAGAAACCATTGCAGATGCAATGGAAATGGCGAGAGACGCTATTGGATTAATAGGAACTGATATGGAAGATGAAGGAAAAGAACTTCCGGAGCCCAATACGATCAGTCCTGAAATTGTACCAGGAGATATTGTAACATTAGTAGACGTTGATTTTTTAGAGTATAGAAAAAAGTAGATAATAAGGCAGTAAAGAAAAATTGTACTATTCCATATTGGATGAGTGTAGAAGCAGATAAAGCTGGAATAAATTATTCCAGATTATTGCAGGAAGCGATTTCAAATGTACTCGGAATCGAAAGAATAACAAAGCATTGACTAAATTTCAAAGATATATGAAAAAAGGTACCTTCGGTTACCTTTTTCATATATAGAGGAGTCCATTATTGGGTGTATTGCAAAATAAAATTATTCATAAAAATGAGTAACAGCTATGAGTGAGATAATAAAAGAACTGGAAAGAAGGCAGTATGCGCAATCATAGTCAGTGGGACAGAAAAGTGAGAATCCTTTTATTAGGGAGTACAAAATAGAGTGTGTAAGTTCTAAAGGAACTGCATACTCTATTTTTTGTTTGAAGCCATGTTGAAAGAAGAAATGAAGGATTATTTAGGTTACGAGAGCAATGAATGCAGAGGAAAATACGAATATGGGAGCGCGGTACGGAAGATCATGTGTACAACAAATGCGGTGGAAAGTATCCATTCAATCTTTTGAAAGATGACTATTTAAAGAAAAGGCTGAAAGATCAACATTTTAGGGCTTGTCATTATATGATGAGTCGGAGGATATTGGGTTTTTGGTGGCAGTCAAATTAACAAGTTTTGACCATTTGGCCAGAAATTAAAAAAAGGTATGCAAAAAACTTTAAAGCAATAAATAGATAATTAAAAAAATACATATAGAGCAGCCCTTCTTCAATATTTATAGTTTAATTTTTAACTATATAAATAATAATAACTATTATAATAATATTGACTATTCTTGTAGTTTATGATAGAATATTTTTACCAAATGGTTAAAACCATTCAAAAAATTGGAGATTAAAAAGGAGCTGTAAATGAAAAAAGTTTTGATATATAAATTGATGAATATAAAGGCTATCCTTTTATTTACACTGTGTTTTTCTTTAATGGCTTGTAGTTCTCAAAAAAATGTAAGGAACAAAAATTATAATAAACAGTGGGCAATTTATAACTCTGGACAAATTGTTAATGGAAAAAAGGGCAAACAGGGAATTGATATAAATATTCAAAAAACATGGAAAAAAACAAAAGGAGTTAAAAACATAATTGTTGCTGTTTTAGATACAGGAATTGATAAAACAGATCCGAATATAAAAAAATCCATCTATAAAAATAAAAATGAAAAACTTGACGGGCGAGATAATGATCATAATGGATATATTGACGATATATCAGGGTGGGATTTTTATCATAAAAATAATACAGTATATGATGATTATATTTCTGATGCACATGGAACATATATTGCAAATATTCTTGCTGGATCGCATCAGAAAGATTCATATTTTGGTGTGGCTCCAGGGATAACAATACTACCTGTTAAAATTTTGCATGGAGCAGATGGGAATCTTGAGGATATCCCGGAAGCTATAGACTATGCATACAATAGAGGAGCAAGAATTTTTAATTGTAGCTTTGATTTTGAAGCTAACAATAAGGCAATTTATAAAAAAATGAAAAAGTATTCAGATGCAGTTTTTGTTTGTGCAGGAGGAAAAGCAGGGGTCAATTTAGATAAATACCCAATATATCCGGCATGTTACCAGCTAAAAAATATTATATCAGTTGGCGCAATAAATAGTAAAGGGGAATTATATAATGCTTCGGGATATGGGAAGATAATTGATATATATGCTCCTGGCGAAAATATTGAGGTGGAAATTGGGAAGGGTGATCGTACTTTTGTCGACGGAACATCAGCTGCAACAGCTTATGTATCAGGAGCATTTGCGCTTTTAAAAAGTATTGATTCAAAAATAAGTAATGATGAAATAAAGGATATTATTATCAAGTATTCCTATAGTTTAGAAAATAAAAAAAAGGAGGGGATTGATATAAATATACTTAACGTTGATAAGGCATCAGAAAAGATGAAAAGGAGGTGAAAAATGAAAAGAAGTAAATGGTTAATTTTAACATTGGTAATTTTAATGGGTATTCTATATTACAAAGTTAGTAACAGTGAAAGAACCATTTCTACAGCCTGTTTTACAAATGAGATTCAGAAAGTGAAACAAGAAGGAAAGTACTATTTGGAGATTAAGACAACAAAGGAGAAAGTTAGGTGTATGAAGGAAGAGTATGACAGAGTTAAAAATGGAGATGGGAAATTACTATACAGTCTTATGTACAAGAAAAATCCATTTCTGACAAAGTATTTCCGTTATGAACCTAGATTACTGTGGTTGGAAGTAAAGAAATTAGAATAAGGAGAAACTGTTATGATAAAGATTATAAAAAAAGAGTTATTTATTGCAGCAATTTTATTAATCTATGTATTGAGTATGAATGATATAATATGGGCAAATACTGACGAGAAACAAACAGATAATCAGAATTTTACTCAAAGTATATCACACAAATATAATTTAACAGAAGAAGAACAGAAAGGCTTAGAAACGTTTACTCAAGATCAGCAAGAAGAAGTGGAACAAATGTTGAGAACGAATCGACAGGCAGTGGAAATAACATATAATCTAAGTGAATTAGATGAAGTGGGTGAAATCAGAAAACTCTCTGAAGCAACAATAGAGGAACTTCAAAATAGTGGGATGTCTCTGGAAGAGGCTCAGAATGTCAAACAGGAAATTAAAGAAATAGAATCAAAGACTATAGAAGTGATTTCGGAGGAATATAAATGCTCTACAACAGATGCAAAAATGTTGCAAAACGCAGTAAAAGTCAACAATAGTAAAAATATAGATGGTTTTAAAGATATAGATTATAAAAATAAATGTTCGGCTTCTGGAAGTATAAGTGCAAAAAAAATGGCTACCTCTATGGTCAAATATGATAACAGTAAAAAGGTAAAAGGAAAAAGAAAAAATGCTGATTATGAAATTTTAGTACATTATCAGTGGAAATCTGATCCTATGTTTGTTGCTTCCTCAGATCGAATAGCATGTGCCTGGGGAGGAGGATTAAATATAACTACGAAAAAGGTTGAATCAACATATAGATATTATAATCCGTCTAAAAGCAGATATATATTTGTTAATAAGACACCATCCAAAGATGAAAAACCAAATAAAGGTATTATATATACATTTCCACAAAAGTATTCAAAGGGAACAATATATTCAGCATATGCAAGATTTAGATTATATCAAGGAACATTTAAAAATTATTCCACAAAAGCTATCTCAAATTATGCTCATAGAATTATAAAAGTTACCGGGGGTTCCATATCAATTACGGGTACACCGGGAATTTCTATTGGATCAGGTTTTGATAAATCTAAACAAGTATCACAAGGGTTGCTAAGGTAAAGTCAATGGAGCAGACATGTGTATACTGGATAAAGGAATTATAGACAGAAAAATAAAATTGTGAATAAATAATATTAAAAATTATCTTATAAAAATAAAAATGGCGGTAGTTTTATAAAAAACTATCGTCATTTTTTACCGAAAAGGCCACCCAACTTTTTGACAGCAGTTATCTTTGCTGTTTAAACTGCTAGTAACCTTTACAAACACTAGACTTTCTGAAATTAAAAAAAGAGCGATAGACGGGACTCGAACCCGCGACCTCAACCTTGGCAAGGTTGCGTACTACCAACTGTACTACTATCGCATATTATCTGAAGTTCTTTGCTGAGAACAAAATTTATTCTACAATATCAGGGCAGAGATGTCAACTATATTTTTTACTTTTTACTATTTTTTTGCTGTATGAAAAAAACAATTAACGGATTGACAAAAAGATAAATATAAGTTAAAATATGGAAATAAGATATCTTATATCAAAATACAGCCAATCACTTCTACATCTATTTCAAGACAACCCCATTTCCATTGATCAGGAGGAACTATGCAGAAATTTGCAATCGAAGACAGGTATTTTGGGCCGCTGCTGCCTTTCATTCAGGACGATATGGTCACCGACGTTAACTGGAACGGAAAAGAGCTGATCGTTGACGACCTGGAGCGGGGCAGGCATACTGTTGCTGGAACAGAGATTTCAGAAAGTTTTATCAGCCAGTTCAGCGCAAGAATAGCCAATGCAGTCTCTGCTCCGTTTAATAAATATGATCCTTTGGTGGAAGCAGAAGTAGATGGACTGAGGATTTCCATTATACATGAAGATGTATGTGCCACCGGGCGGAGTATTTCTATCAGAAAGTCACCGGCACTTGTAAGGCTCAGCGAAGATAAAATTTTTAAAGAGAATTACTGCGGCAGAGAAATCCTGAATTTCCTGAAAAACTGCATTCTGGGACATATGAATATTGTGATTGCAGGTCAGGTAGGCAGCGGCAAAACAGAACTTTTGAAATATCTGACCAGGTTTATTCCGGACATGGAGAGAGTTATCACGATTGAGGACAGCTTAGAGATTCATTACCGGGAGATTAATCCGGGAAAAGACTGTGTGGCCATTGAGGTCAATGAAGATACTTTTGGCTATGTAGATGCCATTAAAGCATCTTTAAGACAGCTGCCTACGTGGATTCTTCTGTCGGAAGCCAGGGGCGAGGAAGTACAGCATTTAATACAGTCCCTTACCACGGGACACTATTCGCTGACAACCGTTCACACAGATGATGTGCGAAGGATACCGGAGAGGATGAAAAATATGGTGGATGATCCTATCGCATCGGAACGTATAGAGAGGGACGTCTATGGATTCGTTGACTTGGGGATCCTGATACGGAAGGAACAGAGTCCGGATGGCAGAATTCGCCGTTACATTGATCAGATTGCCTGTTTCTATCTGGACAAGACCGGACAGAAAACAATACAGTTGATCTTAAAGGACCGGAGGATTATAAATAAAGAACTTCCGGAGAAATTAAAGAAGAAATTTTTGGTCAAAGATCCGTTCCGATGGGAGGGGAGTGAACCATGAGACAACATCATAAACGAACAATTCTGACAACATTTCGGTACATCAAATATACAAATCTAAAAAAAGAGATTCGTGGCTATGGATACTCTTATTCATTTAAAAAATATCTCGCATCTTTACTTTTATCTTTCCTTGGAATTCTTTTAGCAGGAAAATTTTTTCATCTGCAAATACCTTATATCATAGGCCTGGGTCTGGCATATCTGTGTTTTTTTCCGATTATTATCATCCGGCAGTTTAAATATATGTATGAACAGCAGAGATTCAGGGATGTGGTGAATTATTTGGAGCAAATGATGTATTCTTTCAAAAAACAGCCTAAGATCATTGTGGCATTGGAGGAGACAAAACAGCTTTGTGAAGGCCGTATCCTGGAGCTTATCGATGAGGCAGAAAAAGCCATCAGCAGTCCGGGTGCAGTGGACGATTTATACCGGCACGCACTATCCTGTATCGAGCAGGAGTACCGCTGTGACCGGATGAAGATGCTGCATGACTATCTGGTCAAGGTGGAAAATCTGGGCGGTCAGTACCAAAGTACATTAAATATCATATTAGACGATGTGAAAGAATGGACAGAGCGGACATATCTCTTTCAGAAAGAGAGAAAAAGCATGAAATTTAAGATCGTACTATCTCTAACCGCATCTCTGGCAGTCGCGGGGACCACAGTTATGATGCTGGCCAGCGATGAGATGCTTGGAAAGGTGCTCAGGGGACCGCTCTATCAGAGAACGACGTTTTCTCTTTTGGTTTTATTTCTGATGTTATATCTGGGAGCACAAAAACTGCTCACAGGCTCGTGGCTGAAAGATACACTGGATGAAAATCCGGAACAAATCAAAAAAGATTTTAAGACAATGCGGGAGGAAAAGGACGGAAAACAGCCGTGGATCATTACTATACTGAGTTTTCCCGTTTTACTCCTGGGGTTTGACTGGCAGAATCTTTATATTATAGGGGCGGTAACAGCCCTGATAGCCGCAGCGTGGTTCACGCCGTCGTTAAAGAGAAAGAATGCCGGGGGAAGAATTCTAAAAGAGATCAATCAGAAGTTTCCATATTGGCTCAGGGGGATCGCACTGAGCCTTCAGACAGAAAATGTCTATGTTGCGATAAGGGATTCTCTTGATCAGGCACCTTATGTATTAAAGGAACAGATAGAGATACTTCTTCGTAACATTGATGAAGATCCCGAATCTATACTGCCGTATCAGAATTTTCTGTCGGAGTTTGATCTGCCGGAAATACAGTCTGCCTCCAGAATGCTGTATTCCCTTACCAACTGTGGGAAAGACGATTCCGAGGCACAGATCAATACCTTGATTCACCGGAATAATGTATTGATGGACAAGGCAGAATGGCTTCAAAATGAGAATGATGTAGCAGGGATAGGAGCGTTGACGTTTGTGCCCATGATACTGGCAACTTTCAAGATGATCATGGACCTGGGATTGATTTTTGGAAGTTTCTTTACGCTTTGGACGAAGCTTCCGTAATAGACAGGAGGATATATGCAGGATTTTTTTGAGGAACTGGGAGCGGTTTTATTTTTGCTGCTTACAGGCATTGGTATTTGTGCAGTCTACATTCATTTTGTTCAGCTGATCAGCTGAAAGGAGGTGACACCTATGAAGACAATCATTGACGAATACGGCAGCATCATCTTGTGTGTGATCGCGGGAACCGCGGTGCTTGCGTTTCTGGGAGTACTATTATCTGCTGCTGCCCGGTTTGGAACGGCCTTTTTTGACTCTATCAGCTGCGCATTGTGTTAGGAGGATGAGGTGAAGCAGACCATTGAGAATTACGGAAGGATTATTGTGTTATTAGCAGCAGCTTTTGGAGCAGTTTTCCTCATACGAAATACAGTCTATTCACAGCTGAAAGCAAACGGCGTGATACAGGATACCAATCATATCTCATCCAATGAATTTTTTCAAAAGCAGGGCAGACCAAAGTTGTCTGGAGTCCGTGGGGAAGACGGCACGGCAAAAAGACTTGTCATTAGAAAAGAAGAAAAGCTGAATCCGAGAGAGCTTGTAAAGGCAGAGGATAAAAAAGACGGTGACTTAACAGAAAAGATCAAGATTTTTGTTGTCACGAATGAGGGAGGGAAAGAAGTGAGATCTCTGTTTGAGTCAGAATATCTGGATACGAGTCATGATAAAGAATTCATTCTTTTATATACGGTTAAAAACTCCATAGGGTTAGTTTCGGAAGGAAGAATTAAGATACTGGTAAAGAATTATGGTGAAAATCACAGTGAATGAAGATGTGAAGCGGTTCCTTATATATTATACAATTTACAGAATCTGCGGACAGCTGTGCAGCCTGATCGGAATTCCCGGTCTGTATCCAAATCTGATCAGCGGCCTGTGCCTGATCCTTCTTTGCAGCCCCTTTTTGGCAAAGGATCAAAAGAAAGGATTCATAGTCCGCAGAGAGCTGATCTTATTTACAATATCTTTCTTTTTCCTCACGCAGTACATCTCTGTTTATCTAACTGATATTTTTCATAACAGCAAATTTATAATGAATCAAGAGGCTGAGAAAAGCCCGATCTTAGTAAACGCAGCTGCGGCAGGGATTGTTGGACCGGCAGCCGAGGAACTTTTATTCCGCAGATTCTTGTATGAAGGACTAAAACCAATGGGAAAAGTAAAGTCGTCTCTGATTTCCAGCGTTATTTTTGGGCTGTGTCACAGACAGGTGATCCAGGGAATCTATGCATCACTGTGGGGGAATGTCTTTTGTTTTGTGTATGAAAAAAATCAAAGCTTAAAAGCACCTTTTTTAGTACATATGATCAGCAATATGCTGTCTTTTTCACCGATTCTTTGGATCAGTCTGAATCATGTTTGTTTTACCGTCTGTATTACTTTTATTTCCGCATGGATCGTCTGCCTGGCGATTAAGAAGAAAGGGGAATGTTTATGAAGATGCCTGTCGAATTAGTCGTCAGTGTGATTCTGCTCTGCCTCGGTGCCTTTATAATGGCTTCATATAACGGAGCGGCACTGGAGGAGGCCGGAGCGAGAGCTGTTCATGAGGATATGATAGGGAGAATTGAGGCCAGTGGTTTTGACCCTTTGACTATTAAAGAGTGTGAAAAAGAGGCGTCTGAAAAAGGATACAGTCTTTCCATAAAAAATGACGGCTTTTATGATGATAAGCCAAAGTATAAAGTAGTGCTGGCTTATCATCTGAGGATAAAACTGCTGGGAATTGCCAGCCGGCAGGAGATTGAAGGGTATGCATTATGAGGAGGATAAAAAATGAAGCTGGCTGTAGAGACATTTGTATGCTGTTTTATTATAGCCGCAGGAATGTTTTTAAATGTCGTTTATTGTGCCAATACGAAGGTGGTCTCCAACGCAAAGCAGTACCAGTCGGCCGCAGTCCATAAGATGAATGCGGCAGGTTTTTCAAAAGCAGTGGTGGAGCAGTGCCGGAAGGAGGCAAAGGAGGACGGGTATGTTTCTTTGGATGTATTAAAGGAACAGGCTGATGAGAACAGGGCCCGCTCTCTTGTAACATTGAAGTATAAATTATATGTACCTCTGCTGCGGATAGAAAAGGTTTGTCAGATCAGAAGCTATGCGAACAGTGTAACAGAGGATGAAGAATGACTGAAAGGAGTTATTTATGAAAAGTTTTTTAGAAGATTACGGATTGATTATTGTAGCGGTGATCGTAGTGCTGGCTTTATGTGTTTTTGCCAAAGGTACTTTTGTGACGCAGTTTCAAAAAGCGCTGACGGATACCATTTCAACATTTTTTGAGAAGTCAGGTGCAAACAGCTCGTTTATTCTGCTGGGATGACACGGCGGGGCATAAAGCAGAGGAGGAGCCATTATGAAAGGGGCAGTCACAGGAATTATTTTACTTGTCATCTTAATCTACTCTGTGTTTATAACACAAAATATTGCAGGCCTCACAACCAGAAAAACAGAACTTACGATGGATGTCTCCAATGCGGTTGAACAGACTTTGGACAATATGAAGGAGGAACAGTATGAATCCAGAGAGCAGATGGCAGAGATATTTGTCCGGGATTTAAAGACACAGATTACATCAGATGCCGACATAGAAGTGGAGATTATCGGAGCCGACCATATCCACGGCCTGCTGGACGTCAATGTCCGTGAGACCTTCCTTACTTCAGACGGAAAGAAAAAAACGATCGAGGTCAGAAAAACAGCAGTGCTGGAACAGTTTCAGGAAGAAGCATAAGGGGGCATGTCAGAATGAAAAAATGGGGAAAAAGAATCATTTCCGGTGTGATTGCAGCAAGCCTGCTGACGGCAGCTGCGATATCGGGATCAGAACAGGGCACAGGCACAGTGGCTTCGGTCGTTCAGGCCGGCACAGAGACGAGCTTTATGGGAAAACTGCTTGAGGGTGGATACATCGATGTATTCACCTCCGGGACTCAAGAAGAACAGAATAAATTTTATGACGGGTTAAGTCCGCAGCAGCAGTCTGTGTTTTTGGAAGTGACAAACTGTCAGATTACAAGGGAACTTATAAAAAGCGAACGTTCAAAGGAGGAGCTGGAACAATTTTTTGACCGGCTGCAGCCTTATTTTTTGATACTGAAGAAGGGAAATCAGGAGAAGCCGGATGATGAGATCGTCATAGAGTGTATAAATCAGATTGAGGGAACAGATTATCATTCTTCAGAGCAATATATAAAACAGCTGGTTTCAGGAAAAAAGGATCATTATTTGGAATTTTACAACGCCCTGAAACTGGTGAAGGACGGGAAACTGGAAATTGAGAGCGCAGTGGATGATTTCTATAAAGAACTTGGCTTTCTCAAGAAAGATAGGGTTCCAGCAAACTCAGCAGAAGTATCCCGGCAGTCAGTCCAGGTACAGAAAAAAGCGGCGGCAAAAGCTGTTTCAGACGGATATTCCAACTTTAAAGCCGTGAGTTCTTTGAAAGCTTTGAAAGATGCTGTGGCTTCCGTAAAGAAAGGTGAGAAAATAGCCGTCCGTGTGGACAAGGGTTTTAATGTGACATCAGTGATCAGGACGAACGGCCGGCATGTGAAGATTTACGCGGACGGTGAGAGCGGACATAATCTCAACAGGACTGCAGGATATAAAGATGTCATGTTGGAAGTAAATGGAGGATCACTCACATTAGGGGCTTATGACGGAGATGGAAGAGCAAAAAATAATCTGTACATCAACGGAAAAAATATCGCTGCGTCAGCTCCTTTGATAGAAGTTACATCAGGGCACCTGTATCTAAATAAATACAGCCGTATCATAGACGGATATTTTTTGGCGGACTTTGCGGGAGGGGCAGGAATTGCACTGAATTCCGGTACATCCTGTTATATGTTTGGCGGCAGGATCGACAACTGCCGGGCAAAGAGCAGCAAAGACGTATCTTCCGGTTCACCGAAATCTTCTCACGGAGGAGGTGTCCTGGTCGGCAATGGTTCTTCTTTTTACATGTTTGCGGGATCAATAGAACACTGTCAGGCGATTCATGGCGGAGGCATTATGAACTATGGAACCCTGAGACTGTACGGAGGTGCGATTTCAGACTGTGCAGCGTCCAACCAAAAGAAGGATGCTCTCGGAGGAGCGGTTAAAGTGCAGGGAGCGATCGAAACGGATGGAAAAGTAAGCTCTACAAAAGGTGACTTGGGCGTCTGGAAGTACAGGAGATCCGCTGCATGGATTGTGAATGGAAAAGATGGATATCAGCAGGTAACCACCACGGGTGTGGTATTAAAAAACAATCAGGCCGATGCAGGCGGAGCCATATGTTTGAACAACGGTTCAAACGGAGCCATCCAAGACTGCAGCATTAATGGAAATCACAGCACCGGAAACGGAGCAGGCATCTGTCTGTCAAACGGCAGTTATAAAAAGGGCGCCGCTTTGGAACTAAAGATGGGAGCCGTGATTCACGGAAATGAAAGCAAAGGTTATGGAGGAGGTTTTTACTGTGCGGATTCTGTGAAAGGCTCTTTAAGCGGAGGAACTATGTATGATAACTCGGCAAAATATGGCGCAGGCATCTATCACGAGGCAGAATTCCGCATGAGTGGAGGAACTGTAAGAAATAATCATTCCGGCAATTCCGGGGGCGGAATCTATGCAAAGGGAAAACTTTCTATGACCGGAGGAGAGATATCTGCCAATACAGCCGCCACATACGGGGGAGGAGCCATTTTAAAAACTGCCGGAGGTTCTGTAAGCGGAGGAAGTATCAAAGGCAATTCCGCCTCTGCCAATGGTGGGGGACTTCAGATAGACGGAACAGTCTCACTTTCAAACGCATCGGTAAGTTCTAACAGCGCTTCCGGGAAGGGCGGAGGTATCTCAGTAAGTTCATCCGGCACATGTAATTTAAGCAGCGGCAATGTCAGCGGAAACACCGCAAAGGCGGGAGGCGGGGGTATTTACATTGACGGCACCTGCAAGGCAAACGGGAGCAGCTTTACTGGAAATCAATCCTCCGGAGACGGAGGAGCTGTTTACATAGCCAGCGGTACTTTTACAACGTTTCAGGCGAATCAGGCAGTAAACATCCAGGGAAACAGTGCGTCCGGAAATGGCTCAGGTATTTATAACAGAAATATTACGGTTCTGAACAACAACGCCCATATCTTGAACAATCATTGCAAAAATGGTACACAACGGGGTATTTTTCATCAAGGAAGTCTGTTTTCAATAGAAGGAAATACGGAGATACAACAGGAAATTTATCTTGCAAAGGACCGGTTTGTTACGGCTTCCAACCGATACTTTTCCAACAGCAATTCATTGAAGGCCAAAATTTCTCTGGATACTGCCAATATACGAAACGGCTATGCGGTAGTAAAAGGGAATGTATCAAATTCTGCGGACGGTAATTACAAGACAGGAGAGGCATTGCTGAATAATCAGTCTGCGGGCGGAAGATTTGTGTATGCAGGCAGCGGATATGTCATGAGACCGGGAAATTTAAAGAAATCATCTTCTGGCTGTGCTCCATTCAGCATTGTTCTGAGTCAGGCATATCAGATTCGCTATGATAAAAATTCAAAAGAGGAGGTCATGAACATGCCGACGGCAGCAGTTAAGTATTGGGAGGAGGACATAAGGCTGTCGGCGCTGACACCTGCCAGTGGGTCGGGCGCGTTTGTGGCATGGAATACGAAAGCAGATGGGACAGGAGACGGGTATCAGCCGGGGAATGTTTATACGGCAAATGCGGATGCGACTCTTTTTGCTCTTTGGCCCCATTACAGAGTGGAGTATCTGCCTGGAATTCGGAGTGCCGCTGGCACGACGGACAGCCAGGAACAAAACAAATCTGAGGATATACTGCTGAGGAAAAACGGGTTCCGGTCATCAGAAGGGAAGTTTGTAGGCTGGAAACAGGATATCAGCAGTGCCCGCAAAAGAATGGAATTAGAACCGGTGGGATATAAAGAATTAAAAGAAGAGCGGGAAAAGGGTAAATTAAATCATATATTAGACTTTGCAGAAAGCAATAAAAAAGTCAATTCATCTGAAAATTTGGATAATATAAATAGCTTATTGGATGTTGAAGATATATTTTTTATGGAAGGCCAATGGGACAGTAAACCAGATATTATTTTGAACGATAAAAAGACTTTTTTAGAGAATGAAAAAATAAAGAAGAATGATTTATTAAAAGTTGTAAAGGGTTGTTATGATGAAGAAGATGGAGAATTGACAAAAAAAGTACAGATTATAAAACTAGATTACGCAAAAAGTATGAAAGGATACCGGCCGGAAACCCAAAATTTTTCTGGAGGAATGAATGATACAGATGTAATGGACACTTATTTTATGAAGCTTGAAAAAGATGAGACAGTAGAAGTCAAAGTTACTTTTCAAGCTGAAGACAGCGTTGGAAATGTTGCAGAAAAAGAAGGCACGGTATGTGTAACTTATAACAATCCTCCCAAATTACATTCACAGAATCTTGCATTTTATCAAAAAGATCTAGACAACAATCCACAGACCATTCTTAAAGAAATATTTGAAAACTATCAGGTAGAAGACATAGAAGATGACAAAAAAGGCCTGAAAGTACCAGTGTCTGTTATTGATCCAATACCGCTGCAAATTGAAAAGTTAAATTCGGTAGGTGAGCATAAAATTGTTTATCAGGCAATAGATTCTTTGGGGAAGAAAACAAAACTTGATTCGATAGTATATATCGCCGAGAACAATCCTTTTAAAGACTCATATAAATATAATGTAAGATTTATAAATAAGAAATATTTGTATACCTTGAAAGAGTCGAGCAAATGGAAGAAAGACGAGGAATTAAATGCTCAGCTCACAAGTCAGCTGGAAAAAACAAAGGAAGATGCTGTGTTAAAATATGAATTTGAAATAAAGAAATAAATATACAGGGAATGGCGAAAGTCGTTCCCTGTATATTTCAAATTAATACATGGAATTTTTTACTTATTTTGCTATAATATATTTATGAGAGAAAAGATACTAAAAACCATCATTATATTAATCATGTGGAGATGTTATGAAAAAAGAGGTTAAAATTATATTAGTATCTTGTTTATTTGTAATCGTGAATTTTAGCATTAGAAGCGGAACGACAATTCATGGGGAAAGTTTTATTGGGCAGACTTTTAAAGCTGGCAGTTTTTCATATGAAGTTATTTCAAAAAATGAAGTTTTGGTCTATAAGTATGACCATCAGGAGCCGGATACAATGGAAGTGGTTTCGTCGGTGGAATACCAAGGGAAAAAGTACAATGTTACAAAGTTTCATTATGATCATTCGGATGCGATAACTAAGAAGATAGTAATTCTAAGTGGTGTAAAAGAAGTGATTATAAATCCTGACGGAGTACCCGGCTATGAATATCCAAATCTGGAGGAACTCATTCTCCCAGATACTTTGGAGTACATCAACCCCGGCTTTTCTTTTACTATGACCAATTTAAACTCCATCCAGCTGTCCGATAAAAACAAATATTATAAAGTGGAAGATAATGTTCTGTTCAGCAAGAATGGTACTGACCTGATTGCCTTTCCAAGCGGAGATGACAGGATATCTTACCGCATTCCGAATGGCGTCCGGACAATAAAGAAAGAAGCCTTTGCGTCCAATCAAAATTTACAGGATGTTTTAATTCCTGTTTCTTTAACAGAGTTAGAGCCGTGGACATTTGCCGGTTCCCACATTCAGCGATTAGATCTTTCCCATGTAAAAAAGGCTGGGAGAGGAACGTTTGAATTCTGCCATAACTTAAAAGAAATAAAACTTGGAAGAGAAACGGTTCTAAATGGAGGGCAGTTTTATGAAAACCGTTCACTGAAAGATATTTCCGTGGAGGAAGGAAATCCGAAGCTATGGTCAGAAGACGGTGTGCTGTACGGCCGTTCCGGTGATGATAAGACATTGGTCTGTTATCCATCGGCAAAAGAAGAATTAAGCTATGCTGTTTCTCCCGGTACTAACTGCATTGAAGACAGCGCATTTCATATGTGCCGTCTGGATCAGGTGTTCCTGCCGCCGAGTGTACAGAAGATCAGCAGTTCTGCATTTAATTATGGAAACGACGGGAAAGCTGAAAAGCCAATCCAAATTTATTTATGCGGGGACAGGCTGCCGGAGATAAAGAAGGCAGCTTTTACCGACTTAGCTTCCGGAAGTGTAATCTATTTAAAAAACCAGGAACTGAAAAATCAGTTTGACTTAGGAAATCAGAAAAACCGGTATATTGATCAGCAGGATAAGGAGTCAGTGATCCAAGTTTCAGGTATGGAGCAGCAGCCGGCTGAAGATATCATATTGGATAGTGAGTCGGTTTCTCTGGACATGGGGAAGGATGGAAGACAGGTAAGCCGTTTGCTGGAAATTTCGCTGTTTCCTCTTTCATCCACGGATAAGATCATAGTTTCGGGAAGTGACCATAGAATTTTAACGGTAAGCGATCTGGGGAGGATTACTGCAGTTTCACCGGGGACTGCTTTCGTTACAGTAAAGGCAGGGAACGTGAGGAAAGAGTGCCGCGTGACTGTGTATGGCCCTCTGGGGAATTCAGATGATATCCCAAAGCAGTTTTATACAGGGGCAGAAATACGTCCGGAACCGGTTGTGAGAAATCATAACGGCCAGGTGCTGAAGCGTGGAAATGATTATACAGTGGAGTATAAAAATAATAAAAATCCCGGCAGGGCAGAAGTGCTGATAGAAGGTATCGGCTGCTTTCAGGGAAGTATAAAGACATCTTTTGATATACGGATCAAGGGGAATGATGTTTCCGGAGCAAAAGTTGTCTATCCGCAAAGGTATTACTATTATGAGGGAAAACCAGTCACGCCGAAACCATCGGTGAGCCTGAATGGAAGACATCTGGAAGAGGGAAGAGACTACTGTATAGAGTACATGGGGAACAATGGCATCGGCTTTGGCTGTGTATGTCTGACCGGGATCAATGATTACTATGGTCAGAATTTTTCTTATTACCAGATTATACGGAGAAAAGACAACAATAAAAAATACGAAAAAATCAGCTTTGTCTCTCAGCCTAAAAACAGTGTATATACCGGGAAATCAATCTTCAGGACAGTCAGAGTAAAAAGCGGCAATCGGGTTTTAAAGTTAAACAAAGATTATACGGTGAAGTATACTGCAAATAAAAACTGCGGAAAAGCCAGGATGGAAGTCATAGGAAAAGGGGGTTATACAGGAAAGATCAATAGGTATTTTGTAATTGTTCCAAAGAAAGCACGGATCAGGAAAATAAAAGCCGGGAAAAAGAAGGCAAAAGTTTATATCAGGAAAAGTCCCGGCAAGCCAAGCGGTTATCAAATCTGCTGGTCAGCAGGAAAAAACTTTTCTAAATCAAAGTCGGTATCTACCGCCGGAACAGTGCGTTGGATGAGAAGACTGAAACGAAAAAAATATTACTGCATAAAGGTACGGGCATATAAGACGATAAATGGAAAGAAATATTTTGGAAGTTACAGCGGGATAAAAAGAGTGAAGATAAAATAAAACAGGACTTATCCCGGAATTTCCCGGAAAACGAATGAAAGTAATGCTGCGTCTTGATATAATAGAAAAGGTACCAGTTATATAAAGAGAAAGGGATGGAGCATATGAGAGCCTTTGATAAATGGCGGTTCCGGGTAAAGCCTCAAAAGATCATTTTTTTAGATATCGACGGTGTGCTGAACTCTATGGAACTGTTTGATAAACTGGAAGAAAGAGACATGGAGCCGTTCATGGGCATTGATGTGGATGAAGATAATTTAGAACAGCTGAGATATATTGTGGAGAGAACGGGGGCACAGATTGTACTGTCGTCAAGCTGGCGCCATGCGTGGCATGAAAAAGGGCCGATGATCAGGGTAGGGAGAGCATTGGATCAGGCCATGGCTTCCTATGGCCTGAAGATTATATCAAAAACGAAACATCTCCATAAAGGAAACCGTTCGCTGGAAGTAAAAGACTGGATGCGCGGGAAACGCATCCGGTCTTTCGTGATTCTTGATGATACGGATTATGATTGGGAAGAGTACAGCCTGGGAGAACACTGGGTCCGCACAAGCTTCATGGAAGGCGGGCTTACCAGAGAGCTGGCCGGAAAGGCAGTGGATATTTTAAATCAAAGTTCTTAATCCAGGATGATCCCTTCGGTAGAAATGGTGATAACATTGAGCGGAATGGATTTTTTGCTCTGTTCAAGGGCAGTGCGCACCGCATTTTCCAGCCCTCCGCAGCAGGGGACTTCCATCCGGGTGACGGTGATGCTCTTTAAATTGTTTTGGCGGATGATCTCTGTCAGCTTTTCTGAGTAGTCCACGGGGTCCAGTTTTGGACAGCCGACTAAGGTGACTTTCTGTTTCATAAACTGTTCGTGAAAGTTTCCGTGTGCGAATGCGGTACAGTCGGCGGCAACCAAAAGGTGGGCGTTGTCAAAGTACGGGGCGTTCACAGGCACCAGCTGGATCTGTACCGGCCATTGGCGCAGCGCACTCATATTATTCTTTCTCTGGTTTTCAAGAACTGCCGCTTTGTTGTAGTCCGGGGCCTCCCTGTCTTCAAAGGAGATGGCGCCGGTCGGACACATTGGAAGGCAGTTTCCGAGTCCGTCGCAGTAATCATCCCGGATCAGTTTTGCTTTTCCGCCGATCATCTGAATGGCACCTTCGTGGCAGGCAGAAGCGCAGAGACCGCATCCATTACATTTTTCCTCATCTATTTTAATTATTTGTCGTATCATTTTTAATTTCCTCCTTGAGTTTGTAATCTCATCATACTATAATGAGCACGAGTTGTCTGTTGAAAAATCAACATATTTAGAGGAGAGTTGTAAAATGGAGCAAATATTATCTCATTGTCCCCTGTTCCGAGGAATAAAAGAGGAGGACTTAGAGGGCATGCTGGGCTGTCTGTCAGCCAGAAAAGAAACGTATGCTTCCAGGGATACTATCTGTCTGAATGGAGACAGGATGGATGAAGTGGGGATCATCGTGGAAGGAGAAGTCCTGATCGTCAGAGATGATTTTGAGGGGAGGAGAGCGATTCTTGCCCATATTGGGCCGGGTGATGTGTTCGGAGAGACCTATGGCTGTCTTCCGGATGCGGAGCTGCCTGTATCGGTTGAATGTGCCAGAGATTGTACGGTGCTGTTCTTGAATTACCATAAGGTACTGACGACCTGCGACGCCAGCTGTGCGTTTCACCAGAGGCTGATTGAAAATATGGTTGTGCTTTTGGCTGAAAAGAATGTACGTTTAAATCAAAAGCTGGAGTGTCTTGAAAAAAGGACTACAAGGGAAAAGATTCTCGCATATATAAACCAGGAACAGGAGAAGCAGAAAACATCCCGGATTAAGCTTCCTTTTTCTAAAAAAGATCTGGCCGATTATCTGTGTGTGGACAGGAGCGGTATGATGGTGGAGCTGAGAAAACTCCAGACGGAAGGTGTTTTGTCTGTTGAGAAAAATATCATTGCGGTTGAAGAGAGACAGGATAATTCCGCAGGGTGACAAAAAATCTAAAAAAGTTCTTGATTTGGGCTTTATGATATGGTAAAGTATAGAAGTCGCAGAAATGAGACATGCCCAGATAGCTCAGTCGGTAGAGCAGAGGACTGAAAATCCTCGTGTCGCTGGTTCGATTCCGGCTCTGGGCAT
>OKIR01000049.1_pt1 | contig 35056 bp, 32 predicted proteins | sample 1612941 | NCBI WGS metagenome assembly OKIR01 (sample SAMN04436824, study PRJEB24849) | human gut metagenome | biome: human gut; feature: NICU; material: stool | host: Homo sapiens | place: USA: Saint Louis, MO | collected 2011-07-14
GGGGAGCCTACGACTCCTAGTATCCAGGAAGGTGACCTGCTGATTGTCGGTTCAGGCTCAGGGAATACAGCCAGCTTAGTTTCCAATGCCAAGACTGCAAAGGCTCAGGGAGCAAAGGTTGCGACTGTCACAATGTTCCCAGAAAATAAGATAGGTTCTATGGCAGATGCGGCCATCCGCATTCCGGGAGTGACAGAAAAATGTGCAGGCCAGGGAAAAGGCAGCGTCCAGTCTTCCGGGTCTTCTTTTGAAGAATTGACATGGATCACATATGACGCTATCGTCATGGATTTGATGAGGATCACAAAACAGGGTGACAAGGAATTGTTTGCACGTCACGCAAATATGGAATAATTAAGACGGAAACGGAAGGAGATTCAAATGAATGATTTTACATTTTTAAGCCCTACCAGACTGGTTGTGGGAAGAGATGCAGAAAAAGAAACGGGAAAATGGATCAAAGAATACGGCGGAACAACCGTGCTGGTACATCACGACAGCGGATTTGTAAAACAAAACGGATTTGTCGACAAAGTGATCGATATGTTAAAAGCAGACGGATTGAAGGTAGTGGAACTCGGAGGAGTTGTCCCGAACCCTCATTTGTCAAAGGTTTATGAGGGGATCGAACTCTGTAAGAAAGAGGGCGTCGATTTTCTTCTGGCCATCGGCGGAGGAAGCGTTATCGATTCTACAAAGGCGATTGCCATGGGTCTTCCTTATGAAGGAGACGTCTGGGATTTCTTTATCGAAGAAGACGGGGTACCTCATGATGTGCCGACAAAGAGTACTCCTCTAGGTGTCATTCTTACCATTGCCGCCACAGGAAGTGAGGCGTCTAACAGCTGTGTTATTACAAAAGCAGACGAAAACTTAAAACGGTTCTGTGACAATGACATCAACCGTGCCAGATTTGCCATTGAAAATCCGGAACTTACAATGACTCTGCCTCCATTCCAGACGGCATGCGGTATCATTGACATCATGTCTCACTCCTTTGAGAGATATTTTACTCCTGAAAAGGAAAATGACATACTGACGGACTATTTATGTGAGGCTATTTTCCACACATGTATGGACTGCGGACGGATTCTCATGAAAGATCCGGAAAATTACGAGGCAAGAGCCAGCATCATGGTGGCATCGACCCTTTCGCACAATGGTCTGACCGGCATGGGAAGAACCGGCGACTGGGCATCCCATTTCATCGAGCATGAGTTATCCGGTGAATACCAGAGCGTAACTCACGGAGCAGGGCTTGCGGTGATTACTCCTGCATGGATGAAATATGTGTACAAAGACAATATGGACAAATTTATAAAATGGGCAACTCGTGTTATGGGAGTGTCTATGGACTATGGCGATCCGGAGAGAACTGTACTGGAAGCCATCGACCGTTTAGAATTGTTTTTCTTAAGCCTTGGAGTTCCGACAAAATTAAGGGATGTTCCCGGAGTTGAGGATTTAGATGAAGAAGTGATGGAGCGCATGGCGAAACGAGTACGCGTTGTCCATGAGGACGGAAGCATCGGCTGGGTGCGCCGCTTAAATACAGAAGATATTGTAGAAATATTTAAACTGGCGATGTAAAAAATAATGAAAGAAAGTCCCACAGTGAAAAAGACTGCTGTCTTTTATCACTGTGGGACTTTCTGCGGTTTGGTGAAAAGTTTTATACTTATTTTATTGATAATCAGTCAAAATTGACATATAATTAACGGTGATTGATAAAAATTTAACCAAAATGCACAACGTAAAGGAGGTATCTCATGTTAAACCAGGCCTACTATGACAAAACAGATGAGATCATAGCATCTCACGGGCTTACGCAGGCTGCTTTGATCCCGATCATCCAGGATATTCAGGCAGAATACCGCTATCTTCCGCCGGAGCTTTTAAGTTATGTGGCATCAAAGCTGTCCATTGACGAAGCCAAGGCGTACAGTGTTGCGACCTTTTATGAAAATTTTTCTTTTGAGCCAAAAGGAAAATATATCATTAAAGTCTGCAACGGAACAGCCTGTCATGTCCGCAAATCGGTCTCCATTCTGGAACGTCTTTACAGTGAACTGGGGCTCTCAGAGGAGAAAGCGACTACGGATGATATGATGTTCACGCTGGAGACCGTTTCCTGTCTCGGCGCCTGCGGTCTTGCACCGGTCATCACCGTCAATGACAAAGTCTATCCGGCGATGACCCCGGATGCTGCCGCTGAACTGATTCGAGAACTGAGAGGAGCTTAGATGATGAAAAAGATTGAAAACAGAGAAGCTCTCGGACAGATCCGTCAGACTTCCAGGGAGCAGATGAACAAAAGTAAGTGCCGGGTCCTGATCTGTGCAGGTACAGGCTGTCTTTCCGGAGGGTCCGGTGCCATCTATGACAGGATGTGTGAGTTAGTGGGGGAACATCCAGACGTAGAAGTCCATTTCGGACCGGAGATTGCACACGGAGACGGTGAGATTGGAATTAAAAAAAGCGGATGCCATGGCTTCTGCGAGATGGGTCCTTTGATGAGGATCGAGCCTCAGGGAATCCTATATACGAAGGTGAAGCTGGAAGACTGTGAGGAAATTTTTCACAGGACGATCGAAAAGGGGGAACCGATCAGGCATCTGTTATTCAAGAGGGATGGAATTGAATATCAGAGACAGGAAGAGATTCCCTTCTATAAAAAACAGACGAGAATCGTGCTGAAAAACTGCGGGCATATTGACGCAGAACACATAGAGGAATATTTGTCCATCGGCGGATACGAGGCTCTGGAAAAAGCACTGTTTGACATGAAGCCGGAAGAGGTGATCAGCGAAATATCTGAGTCGAACTTAAGAGGGCGGGGAGGCGGAGGTTTCCCGACAGGGTATAAGTGGTCCCAGGTAGCCGGACAGGAAGAGAAAATCCGCTATGTCGTATGCAACGGAGACGAGGGAGACCCGGGTGCATTTATGGACCGGAGCATCATGGAGGGAGATCCCCACAAGATGATCGAAGGCATCATGATTGCAGCCTATGCGGTGGGTGCTCAGGAAGGATACATTTACGTGCGGGCCGAATACCCACTGGCAATCAGCCGTCTGAAACGGGCTATAGAACAGGCGGAAGAATACGGACTTCTGGGAGATCATATCCTGGGAACCGATTTTTCTTTCCACTTACATATCAATAAAGGAGCAGGTGCTTTCGTTTGCGGAGAGGGAAGCGCACTGACGGCATCCATCGAGGGCAACCGGGGAATGCCCCGTGTAAAACCGCCGAGAACCGTGGAACAGGGACTGTTCGGAAAGCCGACGGTGCTGAATAATGTAGAGACGTTCGCCAATGTACCGATGATCATCACAGAAGGGGCACAGTGGTTTAAAGGGATCGGACCGGAAAAGAGTCCCGGAACCAAGGCGTTTGCCCTGACAGGCAGTGTCAACCACACGGGCCTGATCGAGGTGCCTATGGGAACGACGCTCCGGGAAGTGATCTATGACATCGGCGGAGGAATCAAGGGAGACGGAGAATTCAAGGCGGTACAGATCGGAGGACCGTCCGGAGGATGTCTGATCACACCGCACCTGGATGTAAATCTGGACTTTGATTCCCTGAAAAAAATGGGTGCCATGATCGGTTCCGGAGGCCTTGTTGTCATGGATGACAGCACCTGTATGGTAGAAGTGGCACGGTTTTTCATGAACTTTACCCAGAATGAAAGCTGCGGAAAATGTGTTCCCTGCCGGGAAGGAACCAAGCGAATGCTGGAGATACTTGAGCGGATCGTAGAAGGAAAAGGAAAGCCTGAAGATCTGGATCTTTTAGAGGAACTTGCCACGACGATCACAGAGACGGCACTCTGCGGATTGGGAAAAAGTGCTGCCCTCCCTGTCATGAGTACCCTTAAGCTGTTCCGCGATGAGTATGTGGAACATGTGGTCGACAAGAAGTGTGCTTCTCATAACTGCAGTGCCCTGAGAAGATTTATCATCAGCCCGGAACGCTGCAAAGGATGTTCCAAGTGTGCAAGGAACTGTCCGGCAGACGCCATCAGCGGACGGATCAAAGAACCGTATGTAATTGACAATGATAAATGCATTAAGTGCGGTGCATGTGAGAGTGCCTGTGCGTTTGGTGCGATCCATATTGAAGGGTAGGAGGAGAAGAACATGAGTTATATGACAATCAATAACAGAAGAGTAGAGTTCACAGATGAAAAAAATGTTTTGTCTGTCATCCGCAAATCCGGGATCGATCTTCCTACATTCTGCTATCATTCCGAACTTTCCACATACGGCGCATGCCGGATGTGTGTGGTGGAAGATGACCGGGGTAGGATCTTTGCATCCTGCTCTGAGACACCAAGAGACAAAATGGTGATCTATACAAATACACCGAGGCTTAAGCATCACAGAAAAATGATTATTGAACTTTTGCTGGCCTCCCACTGCAGAGACTGTACTACCTGTACGAAAAACGGTGTCTGTGTCCTGCAGAAATTATCCAGACAGCTGGGAATCAAGGAGGTGCGCTTTGAGAACAATAAAAAGCAGCTACCGAAGGATCTGTCTTCCGAATGTATCATCCGGGACCCTAACAAATGTATCCTATGCGGAGACTGCGTGAGGACCTGCGATGAAATTCAGGGCATGGGAATCCTGGACTTCGCATTCCGCGGATCAAAAATGCAGGTGACAACGGCTTTTAACAAAGACCTGGCACAAACGGACTGTGTGGGATGCGGACAGTGCCGTGCAGTCTGTCCTACCGGAGCCATTACGATCAAGCAGGACATTGAAAGAGTTTGGGATGCGCTGTCTGATCCGAAAATACGGGTCGTTGTCCAGATTGCTCCTGCCGTGCGCGTAGCCGTGGGAGACAAGTTCGGAATCCCGAAAGGAGAAAATGTACTGGGGCGTCTTGTGGCCGCCCTTAGAAGGATCGGATTCGATGAAGTCTATGATACAAACTTCGGCGCAGACTTAACGGTCATGGAAGAATCCAAGGAACTGGTAGAACGGCTTGAATCCGGAGATAACCTTCCGTTATTCACCTCCTGCTGTCCAGCATGGGTGAAGTTCTGTGAGAACAGGTATCCACAGTTCAGGAAAAAAATTTCAACGTGCCGTTCTCCTCAGGAAATGTTCGGAGCGCTGATCAAAGAAGAGGCACGAATGGATGAGGCAGGCGACTCGAGGAAAACAGTGGTCGTATCCATCATGCCGTGTACCGCAAAAAAAGCAGAGATCACGAGGCCGGAACATTTCAATGAAGGGGAACAAAATGTAGATTATGTTCTGACAACGACCGAGGCATCCCGCATGATTCAGGAGTCAGGGATTGACCTTTCTCAGGTAGAGCCGGAGGCTTTGGATATGCCGTTTGGAATCTCCTCCGGAGCCGGAGCAATCTTCGGCGTGACCGGAGGAGTGACAGAGGCCGTCCTGCGCCGCCTGATGAACAGCGACCGGGCAGAAGATCTGGAGGCCATCAGCTTTACCGGTGTCCGGGGCGTGGACGGGATCAAAGAAGCTTCCGTTAAGCTGGGAGACAGGGACGTAAAGATCGCGGTAGTCAATGGCCTCAAATGTGCCTCAGAGGTACTGGATAAATTGGATGCGGGAGAGATCTATTATGACTTTGTTGAAGTCATGGCATGCAAGAGAGGATGCATTACCGGAGGAGGCCAGCCTGTGCCGATCGGGCCGAGGACAAAGAAAGCGAGAGTTGAGGGTCTGTATAAGATCGATAAGATGGCCCAGATCAAGCTTTCCAGCCAGAATCCGATTGTGGCGACCGTTTATGACGGAATTCTGAAAGGGAAGGAACATAAACTGCTCCACAATGAAAAATAGTATAATAGAAAATGGAACGCTTCTTCAAACGGCGTTCCATTTTTCTGTTTAACGGGAGAAAAAACGAGTGCAGCTATGAGGCAGATCAAAGGAGTTGGGATACTGCTCCTTTTCCGGCTGGTAAAGTTTTGGTATGGGAGAAAGGAAACAAACTGATCTTGAAGATCCTTTAAACAAAATATATCATAAAGAAAAGCGGATTTTATTTTCTTAGAAGGGAGAAACATATGAGAATAGATATGAAAGAATTTACCGGAGAATGTACCTGTGGGAAGGAGCACCGGCTGAAGGTGAAGGATATGATCCTGGAGCAGGGGGCACTGCAGAGGATACCGGAGTTTTTACAAAAAGATCCTTATACCCAGTACCGCAATTTCGCAATGGTCTGTGACGATCATACATATGAGGCAGCCGGAAAAGAAGTTGAGAGACTTATCCGAGGGATCAAGGTTATAAAACTGAATCCTGAAAATCTCCATGCCAATGAGATCGGTGTACAAAAAGTCCGGAAAGCATTGGAGCAGATGGAAGGCATCGACTGTCTGATCGCAGTTGGCTCCGGAACCATCCATGATCTCACAAGGTATCATGCATATGAAGATCAGATTCCATTCATTTCCGTGCCTACGGCAGCCAGTGTAGACGGATATGTTTCCACAGTAGCCGCCATGTCATGGTACGGGTTTAAAAAAAGTATGATTGCGGTCTCACCGATCCTTGTAGTCGCTGACAGCCGCGTAATCGCTCATGCACCAATGCGTCTGACGGCCTCAGGTGTGGGTGACCTTCTGGGAAAATATACGGCGCTTGCAGACTGGAAGATCACACATCTCTTAAACGGTGAATCTATCTGCAGCAGAATCTGCAGCATGGAGTATGAAGCTTTGGATAACTTGAAAAAATCATTGGAAGGGCTGATACGAGGAGAAATTGCCGCATATGAAAAATTAATGTACGGGCTGCTTCTGTCGGGCCTAGCCATGCAGATGACAGGGAATTCCCGTCCGGCATCCGGTTCGGAGCATCATATGGCACATTTTTGGGAAATGGCAGTTATCAATGAGGAAATCAGTGCGTATCACGGAGAAAAAGTCGGAGTTGGGCTTGTTTTGGCCAGCGATATATACCATAAGGCGGCTGATTATTTAAGAAAGGGTAAGTTTGAGATCAAAGAATCTGTGGATGTGGAGACAGCTCTGATTGAACGTATATTTACGAACAAAGAACTCTGTGAAAATATTAAAAAAACCAATGATCCGAATCTTCTGGATACGATAGATCCGGCAGTATTAAAGCAGAAGACAAAAGAAATCACTGCGGTAATCGAAGAAATTCCGAAGCCGGAAGAAATAGAAGAAATGCTTCGGAAAGTGAACGGAACTGCTGGTCTTCAGGATCTTGGCTTTGATTTATCAATGAGAGAAAAGACGGCCAAAATCGCGCCGTATATCAGAGACCGCATTACATTTTTGAGGATATTAAAGTTTTATGACTTTTATGATAAAGTTATAAGGTAAAAATATGATTGCATATTGAAATGGGAGCCGCAGTGAATGCGGCTCTTTTTGTATGTCATTTTGACCAGTTTTCCGGCTTGCTGTCTCAGAAATGTAAGATTTTCTAACTTTCAGCAAAGCCTCCAAACTGGTCAAAATGGACATAGTTTTTTCTGGAGAAGGCTGATGAATAAAGAAATCTTATATTGAATAACCCATTTTATACAAAGAATACCTTTCCAGCAGATAATATGTCCATTTTCCACACGATTGGAGTGAGGCATTCTAAGAGCCGAACGGAAATCGTGTGGAAAATGTCTTTAGTCAAATTTTGTCCGGATGCATGGATATATTTTTAACCAGATAGTAAAAAACACTGTCAGAACAGGGGTAAGGCTTTTGTCTTGAGAATGAAAAGTGTGAACGATATACTGAATTCATACCACACAACATCCTAATTCATGAATTAGCATAAGCAAAAAAACTATTCAAAAGGAGATTAAAATGGCAAACAAGGTAAATGACATTAAGAAGGAAATCGTTCTTTATGCAAAATTATTGGATGCAAAAGGCTTGGTGAATACATTGGAGGGAAATATATCAATTTTAGACCGTGAAACCGGAGAATTATATATCACACCTTCAGGGACTAGAAAAGCATTTGTGGACGAAGATATGGTAGCAGTTGTAAAAGACGGGAAACAGATCGCAGGAAGTGTGAACCGCTCCAGCGAATATCTGCTCCATGAGGCTGCACTGAAAGCAAGGCCTGACTGCAATGCAGTGGCACATATCCACGCTCCGTATTTAACAGCCTATGCGTACTGTAATCAGACAATTAAACTAAAATGTTCTACAACCTTTTCTTTAGTGTTCGGAGAGATTCCGTGTCTGCCTTATGGAGAGGCGGGAACGATTCACATAGCAGACGGAATCGATGAGGCAATGAAAGAGCATGATCTGGTTCTGCTTGGCAATCACGGATGTGTAGCCGTTGGGCAGACCTTAGAAGATGCAGTAAAAATCATTGAGGCGGCAGAGGAAGTGTTAAAAATTGCGAAGATCGCAGGAGAAGTCGGCACGGTCGCAGATATTCCGGATGATAAATTAGAGTCATTGTTTGAACACCACCCGGGAAGCAAAAGAAACAGAAATAAGAAAAAGGAGGAAATTTTAAAATGAAAGCAGCGATTATGTATGGGCCCAATGATATCAGGGTGGAAGAAACCGAGAAACCAGCATGCCCCAAAGGAGGGCTGTTGCTAAAGGTTAAAGCCATCGGACTCTGCGGGTCAGATATCAGAAACCTAACGACAGATTCGAGAAAGGGAGATTATCCCCACATTTATGGTCACGAGGTGGTTGGGGAAGTTGCGGAAGTTTCACCGGAGATTACTACATATGCCGTAGGGGACCGGCTTTATGTTTATCCGGTAGAACATTGTTTAAAGTGTGAAGCATGCAGGAGCGGCCACAGTGAAAACTGTGAAAATGCAGGAGACTATGCGAACCGTCAGGGAGGCTTTGCAGATTATCTCCCGGTGCCTCCGGAGCAGCTCAATGCAGATGCTGTATATCCAATCCCGGACGGGGTCGATTACAACAGTGCATCACTGGGAGAACCATTATCTTCTGTCTATGCATGTCAGGAAAACGTAAATGTCACTCTGGGAGATACGGTTGTGATCATAGGAGCCGGTCCTATCGGCTGTTTCCATGCACAGCTGGCAAAGATCCGCGGAGCTAAAAAGATCATCATGATCGAGATCAACGACAAGCGCTTAGAGACAGCAAAGCAGTTTGGAGTCGATCATACTGTGAACAGCACAAAAGAAGATCCGATCGAAGCCGTAAAAAGGCTGACCGGGGGAAAAGGAGCGGAAAAAGTGATCTCCGCAAATCCGTCAACAGCTGCACAGTCACAGGCCGTTTTTATGGCAAAAAAAGGCGGAATCATCGTATTCTTCGGCGGAGTGCCTAAGGGAGCTTTGACAGAAATAGATTCAAACTATATTCATTATAACAGCCTGTGGATTTACGGACACTACGGTGCCAACAGCATGCAGGTGCAGAAATCTTATGAATTGGCAATTTCCGATGCTTTTCCGACGGAAAAATTCATCACTCATGTACTGCCGTTAAGTGAGATAAACAAGGGGATCGAGCTGACTAGAACAGGGGAGGCAATCAAAGTCGTATTGCTTCCGAATGAAGAGTAGGAGATGAAAGATTATGGCAAAAGAATTGAAAATATTAGTGGCCTGCGGAAGCGGAGTGGCCACCTCTACCGTTGCACAGGAAGCGGTAAAGAAAATATGTAAGGATGCTGGGATTCCGGCAAAGATCATAAAAAGCACAATGACAGAAATCCCGGCAAAACAGGCAGATGTAGACATAGTTATGGTGACAACAAATTACCGGCAGAAATTAGAGAAACCTCTGATCAAGGTATTTGGGCTGATCTCGGGGATCAATGAGGATAAGATCAGGGATGAGATCATAGAAACATGCCACAGGCTTCAAAATGAAAATTAGTGATCAGCTTTAGAAAAGATAGGAGAGAGACGTATGGATATTTTATTAAAAGCGGTTCAGGCTTTATTGAATATGGGTGCTGTTGCCCTGCTTCCAATCATGATCTGTATTCTGGGACTCGTGTTCCGGATGAAGTTTGGGGCATCGCTGAAAGCCGGATTAATGGTAGGAATCGGTTTTCAGGGATTGAGCTTAACGGTTGGTCTTCTTACAGCTACGATTGAACCAATTACACAATACTATCAAAAAATGGGAAGCGGTTTTACGGCCGCGGATATCGGATTTGCAGCCGTGGGCGGAGCCTCATGGACCGTACCGTTTGCGCCGATCGCGGTGCCGCTGATCGTAATCGCAAACTTTATCCTGCTGAGAGCGGGGCTGACGAAGGTACTGAATGTGGATATTTGGAATTACATTCATTTTCTGATCCCCGGAGCCTTGGCCTATGCACTTTGGGGAAACGCGGTGCTCGGCCTGGCAATCACAGTTGGACTTTCCATTGCAGCACTGTACGCCGGGCAGGCGATCGCACATAAATGGCAGGATTTTTTCGGCCTTGACGGAACGACCTGTTCAACCTTGTCCTTTACTACGTTTATGTATCCCTTATCCTGGGGGATCAACAAGCTGATCGACCATATTCCGGGAGTAAAAGACATTGACATTGACATGAACAAACTGGAAGAAAAGTTAGGCTTCTTTGGAGATCCGGCATTTGTAGGTCTGATCGTAGGGATTTTCCTTGGATTACTTACGAGACAGGCACCTACAACGATCTTTGGGATTGGAATGGGAATTGCCAGCGTGCTGATCCTGATTCCGAGAATGGTATCTATCATGATGGAAGGACTCACACCGATCGGAAATGCAGCAAGTGCTTATATGAAAAAACATATGGGTGAAGATGCGGAATTATTCATCGGCATGGATGTGGCTCTGGGGCTGTGAGATCCCGCATGTATTACCTGTACTGCGATTTGTATCCCAATCACAATCTTATTCGCATTTATCATTCCGAATATGGTGTATTTCCCGATTGGACTATTGGGAATTGTGTGCTACACCACGGTTATGTGCGTGCTGGCCAGCAAAGGGAACCTGTTGAGGAGCCTGGTCTGTTCCATCGCATCCATGTTTCTGATCACATTCTTTGTCAATATGTTTGTGCCGGAGTGTACAAAGATGCTTTCGGTGACGGGCCTGAAAATACAGGGAATGGTAGCGGACGGATCTTTTGGATATAATCTGGGAACCGTAATCATCTGCTTTATAAGTAAGCTTTTCGGAATGTAGATACAGCCATAAAACAAAGGAGTGACCGCAGTGAGTTCAAAAAATGTATACATAGCGACAGAGGGAAGTGCGAAAGACTGGGAAGAAGCGATCAGGATTTGCGGAACATGCATGATGGAACGTGGAAGTGTCAGCAGATCATTCACAGATTCCTGCATTGAAAGAGAGCGGGAATATCCCACAGGGCTGCCGGCCGGCATACCGGTGGCCATACCGCACAGTAAGGCAGAGGGGATAAAAGAAAATTGTATCTGCTTCTTAAGATTAGACCGACCGGTCCGGTTTTACCGGATGGACGACAGTGAAGAGTATATTGATACGAGATTAGTGTTTAATTTGGCAATCAAAGGAGCAGATGATCATTTAGAGTTTCTTCAGAAATTAATGCAGTTTGTAATGGATGAAGGCAGTCTGGAGAAATGCAGCAGCATGCCGCTGGAAGATATTACAAAACTGCTGGAAACAAAATTAGGATAAACCTGAAGGAGAATATGACATTATAGAGAGACAAAAATCTATAATGTCTGTTTCTTTTATTATAAAGAGGAAAGTGATATGCCATGAAACGACGAAGCACTGAGATAATGCAGGCAATACTGAGATCAAAGGAAAATGATATATCTGCAAAGCAGTTGATGTGCCGGTATGATATTTCCAGGAGAACCTTAAAGAATGATATTAATGAGATCAATGATTTCCTCAAGACGATCTCAATGGAAGAGATCTTAATAACTGAGGACGGAAGTTTTAAATTTGGAGGGCTGTTTGACAGAGAAACAGTAGAGAAGAACTTATATCAGATGGACATGTATATGTATAAACTGTCACCGGAAGAACGGCAGATTTATATTATGCTTGAATTGATTGCGAATCCCCATTACACGACGATGCACCGGTTTGCGGAGGAGCTCTATGTAAGCCGTATTACGATCATGAGTGACATCGACGCAGTCAAACAGATTTTGATACCCAGTGATGCAGAGCTTCTCTTGCACAGCGGAAAGGGAATCAAATTATCGTGCAGTTATGAGGCGTCATTGGAACTGCTGGTTTCACTCTATAAAAAAATCGCAGTTAATATTAAGAATGACGGATATTTCCAGAGATTGATGCTTGATAAAATGAAGATTCAGTATACATTTTCAGAGCTGTTTTCTTATATGCAGGATTATATGAAGATAAATAATCTGGTCTTCATTGAGGATATATTTTATGATATCGTTTTATATTTATTTGCAGCGTTTAACTTCCGTGAACGCGATCATGCCGGTACAGATAAACTGGTAACGGAAAAGTCGAAACTAACAAACATCGATCATATGATGCTGTATGCAGGCTACATGTTAGAAGTTCCGGTGACAGAAAAAATGATTGCCTGCTTCAGGACCTATATTGAAAAAAATAATTTATATTCGTTTGTAAAGACGGTAGACGAAGTTGAGCTGTATAAGATTATTATGTTTTTTGTTTCACAAATTGATCAGGAGCTCCGGTTAGAATTGACCAATGACGATAAATTAATTGATTCACTTTTGATGCATATTAAAAGCATGAAGGACTGGGGGAACTATGAAGTTGAATTCCCTAAAAATTATGATCTGCCCATGAATTATGAATTGCTGGAGACATTAGTAGAGAAATATTCTTATATTTTAGAATCTTTTTTATCTTATAAATTAAGTACCAATATGAAAAAATCAATCGTTATCCATATTTGTGTGGCGGTGATCAGAAACCGGAGATACTATATCCCGAAGCTTTCCATCGTGATTGTTTGTCCCGGCAGCATGGCTACGGGAAAATATTTGGAAGCACAGATTAAAAACTATTTTGATTTTGAAATTGCAGGCGTTCTTGCCGCGGGTGAAGTGGTCAGTGAATTGGAGCAAATGGAACAAAAGATTGATTTTATTCTATCGACAGTACATATTGAGGCAGACCGGTATAAAGTGATCACAGTCAATCCTTTTTTGACTATGAAGGATTTAAATTTAATCCAAAAAGAAGTCTTTCAAAGCCAGAAACAGATAAATTTGCCGGCAGAAAAGAAAAAGAAGAAAATATTGGAGGATCTTGAGGAATTAATGGATGATGACCGGCTGCCGGCAGAAATATATGACAAGATTGAATCTATGCTTATGGGCTTAAAAAAAGATCCGGAGGAAGAAAGTGCGATGGCAGAGCTGTTAAATAAAGAATTTATCACGATCCATGCAGCTCCCTGCAGCTGGAAAGAGGCCATAAGGCGTTCGGCAAAACCGCTTGAACAATTCGGCTATATTGAGCCGAGATATACACAAGAGGCAATAGAAAAAGTAGAAGAGTACGGAGACTATATCGTGGTCAGTCAGGGTGTGGCACTGGCTCATGCCGGGAAGGATTCCGGAGTGATACAGGATGGGTTAAGCGTATTGGTTTCAAAGGAAGGAATCTGTTTCAGGAAAGAACAGCATCAGGTGAACTTAGTCTTCTGTTTTGCTTCAACGGGAGAAAAGGAATATTTAGATCTGATCAAAGAGATCGTTGCTGTCGGCAAGGAACAAAAACGCCTTAAGAGAATATTAAAATGCAATACGAAAGAAGAGATATATCATGCTCTGATATTTGACCGGGTTCCGGACTCTACGCAGCGTTGATTGTATTCCCGGGAGTCTTTTTTTATAATAGCAGATGAGGTGAATTGATATGGACAGTCAAAAGATAGGAAAACTTATTAAAACATTGAGAAAAGAGAAACAGCTGACGCAGATGCAGCTGGCAGAGCACATGAATATCAGCGATAAAACGATATCAAAATGGGAACGCGGTTTGGGATGCCCTGATATTTCGTTTTTTCCGAAACTGTCCGGGGTTTTTGACGTAGACCTGGAAAAACTGCTCTCAGGCAGGCTCGATGTCAACGAAGTATTAGGAGGAAATATGAAACATATGCAATTTTATATCTGTCCAAACTGCGGCAATCTGGTGACTGCTCTGGCAGATACGGCGGTTTCCTGCTGCGGAAAGAAGTTAAGGGCAGTACAGGCCCGGAAAGCACCGGAAGATGAACGTTTGAAGGTGGAGTCTATTGAAAATGATTACTTTATTTCGTCTCCACATGAAATGACAAGAGATCATTATATCTCTTTTGCTGCGCTGCTGACGGGTGACAGTATGATGGTACGCAGACTCTATCCCGAATGGGATATGCAGACGAGGATTCCCGCTTTCGGTCACGGCAGGCTGTTCTGGTACTGTACAAAGCATGGACTGTATTATCAGCCGGTCTGATTACTTTTGGGGAATGAGCAAAAAGCAAATAACTGCTTAAACGCCATGTCTTTCGGGAGAAAACACAGAAATAACCTGTGTTTTCTCTTTTTTTGGCATTTTTTTTGAAGTATCTGCATTTAAAACTTGAAACTGAGCAAATAATATGATATAATTTACAAAATGATGTTAATTGATTAAATGAATAATAAGGAGAGACGCCGATGATAGACAGAGATTTGACAAACCGGGAAAAACTGATCATGAAGTGTGTATGGGCAGAGAATCGGGAGATTTCCATTCAGGATCTTCAGGATAAACTGAAAGAAATGTTTGACTGGGATGCGAAAAGATCTACGGTCCGTACATTTTTAACAAGCATCGAAGGAAAAGGATTTGTTAAAATTGAGAGAAGAGGAAGATTTTCTTATCTCAAGCCTTTGGTAGACGAAAAAAAATACAAAAGAGAACAGGTACTGAAATTTGTTGATTTTTGGTATGGCGGTTCTAAAGTTGCACTGATCAAAGCTATAAAGGGCAAGAAACTGACAAAGGAGAAAGAAGAGTACCTTCGAAAGGTATTTAATGAGCCGGAAGAATAAAAACTGCAGGAAGATTGTTTCTGTACATCAATCAGCATTGTCAGATGATGACTGAAACTATGAGCCAGATACTTCAAGGACTGGCTCTTTTTTTCGTCCTGCCCGCTTTGTTCTGACAAGAAGAACTGCTGTACGTTTTTCGCACAGCAGCCCCTGCTTAAAATATAATTATGTAGCGATAGTATCTGAGTTATTCAAGGCTCAGCGGTTCCTCATTAGAAATAGAAGTGCCGTCTTTTGCTTTTGCCACATAAAATACAGACAAATTTTCCGGCTGATAATAGATTTCCAATGATGACAGGGAATTTAATTTTACACCTTTTGATTTGATGTCCTCCTTCACTGCCTTTTCCACATCTGCGACGAGCACATTGTGACTCTGAAACTGTACTTCTGTATAGATTTTCATATTTTATCCTCCTTTCCTGCTTTAATTTTCTTATTATAAACCTTGTTTCATAAATATTCAAAGGATCAGGTGAAATATGAATATATTTTATTTTTTATGATTGACATTTTGATAAAAGAGAGCTATTATAAATATAACATATGAATGATTGTTCATATGAATGAATATAATAATAAAAAGGAGGGTGAGAAGTTGACAGTACATGATATAGACTGCTGTGATACCTATCAGGTCCATGATGACCTTCTGAAAACAGTAAATGAAAAAATGCCCGAGGAAAGTGAACTGCAGGATCTGGCAGACCTTTTTAAGGTCTTTGGAGATTTTACAAGGATCAGGATTCTGTTTGTTTTGTTTGAAGCAGAAGTATGTGTGTGTGACCTGGCGGAGGCTCTTGATATGACTCAGTCTGCCATTTCACATCAGCTGAAGATACTGAAGCAGGCAAGGCTTGTAAAATCCAGAAGAGAAGGGAAATCGGTTTTTTATTCACTGGCAGACGGTCACGTAAGAACGATCATCGCTCAGGGAAGAGATCATATTGAGGAATAATCATAATTAAAATGGGAGGATATTATGAAGAAAAAATTTAAGTTACAGGATTTAGACTGTGCACATTGTGCGGCAAAGATGGAAGAGGCAATTAAAAAAATACCGGGAGTAAATGATGCCAGTGTAAGTTTTATGACTCAGAAAATGACGATCAGCGCAGAAGATGAAAAGTTTGATGAGATCATGCAGAAGGTTGTCAGTACCTGTGCCAAGGTTGAGCCTGACTGCAGGATACTCATCTAGCTGATAAAACCCGGATGGAACGGAGCCGATCCCTCACTCCGGGTTTTATTTTTTAATATAAGGAGACTATAATTATGACAAAAAAACATAAAAAGATGCTGATCCGGATCATCGCGGCATTTTTCCTGCTTGCAGGGCTGATGATTGCGGAACATATGGGAAAGCTGGAAAGTTTGGAAGGTTCATGGGCTTTATTTGTGATTTATCTGATTCCGTATCTGGTGATCGGTTATGACATTATTTTCAAAGCAGCCAGAAATATCAAAAACGGACAGATATTTGATGAAAATTTTCTCATGATGATTGCCACGTTCGGGGCCTTTGGAGTGAAAGAGTATTCTGAAGCAGTGGCCGTTATGCTGTTTTATCAGGTGGGAGAGCTGTTCCAGAGTTATGCGGTGGGAAAATCCCGCCAGTCTATCTCAGAAATGATGGATATCTGCCCCGAATATGCGAATATTGAGGTTGACGGAGTGCTTACACAGGTTGATCCTGATGAAGTGGAAATAGGAAATTTTATTGTTGTAAAGCCGGGGGAAAGAATTCCTTTGGACGGTGTGGTCATTGAGGGGGAATCCCTGGTCGATACAGCCGCACTGACCGGCGAGTCCGTTCCAAGAAAGGCAGCCGCAGGCGATGAAGTGATCAGCGGGTGCGTCAACGGAAGCGGTACACTGAAAGTAGAAGTGACGAAAGAATTCGAAGACTCCACTGTTGCAAAAATTTTGGAACTTGTTGAAAATGCCAGCAGCAAGAAGGCAAATGTAGAAAATTTCATTACCAAATTTGCAAAATATTATACCCCTGTGGTAACGATCGGTGCTGTGATTCTTGCAGTACTTCCTCCGCTGATCTTAGGAGGAGGCTGGGGTGAATGGGTTCAGAGAGCCTGTATTTTTCTTGTCATCTCCTGTCCATGTGCGCTGGTAATTTCAGTGCCTATGGGATTTTTCGGAGGGATTGGTGCTGCCTCAAGGCTCGGTGTGCTGGTCAAAGGAAGTAATTATCTGGAAGCCGTATCTGAGATGACGACCATCGTATTTGACAAGACAGGAACTTTGACAAAGGGCGAATTTAAAGTGACGGAGATCCTGCCGCAGGGATGCAGCGAGGAGGAACTTCTTGAACTGGCGGCATTGGGTGAAGGATATTCGAATCACCCGATTGCAGGTTCTATCAAAGAGGCATATGGAAAAACAGCGGATATGAACCGTGTGTCCGACGCTGAGGAAATCGCGGGACACGGAATCCGTGTTTTGATCGATGGAAAAGAAATTCTAATCGGAAACGGCAAGCTGATGAGACAGCAGCACATCGACTATGTCTCCTGCAAAAGCAGCGGAACTGTCGTCTACGTGGCCTCTGAGGGAGTGTTTGCAGGTGCCATTGTCATTTCTGATACGGTAAAAGACGGGGCAGAAGAGGCAATCAAACGCATGAAGCAGGCAGGTGTTAAAAAATGTGTCATGCTCACCGGAGACAGGAAAGAGGCAGCTGAATCTGTTGCTGCACAATTAGGGATTGATGAAGTATACGCAGAACTCCTGCCGGGCGATAAAGTAGTTAAGGTGGAAAAGCTCCTGGAAAATCAGAGGGACAAAGAAAAGCTTGCTTTTGCCGGAGACGGTATTAATGATGCTCCGGTGCTTACAAGAGCAGATATTGGGATTGCCATGGGGAGCATGGGATCTGATGCGGCCATAGAAGCCGCGGATGTAGTATTGATGGACGACGATGTCAGAAAGATTGCCTCCACCGTTCATATTTCAAGAAAAACACTGCGGATCGTGAAACAAAATATTGTGTTCGCTTTAGGGGTGAAGGCTCTTGTATTGGCTCTTGGCGCAGCCGGAATGGCAAATATGTGGGAAGCGGTCTTCGCAGATGTCGGAGTATCTGTAATCGCAATTCTTAATTCCATGCGAGCGCTGAAAACCGATGACAAAGAATAAAAGAAAATTAAGGGAAAAATCCTGATTATATGATATGATGCAGCAAAACAGAAACATGATCCTGTTTTGCTGCATTTTTTTGTTTTCATGTTAAGACTTTGTGTCTTGCATAGCAGACAGTATTATGATAACATAAAACATACACAGTGCATGTAAAAGGAGGTGAGATACGCAGTGCCGAGAAATAAACATCCGGAAGAAACAGTACAGAGGATTTTAGATGCTTCACTGAAGCTTTTTCTGGAAAAAGGATATGAGGAGACCACAGTTTTAGATATCATCAGTGAATTAGGCGGGCTGACGAGAGGAGCATTTTACCACCATTTCAAATCAAAAGAGGAAGTCTTTGATGTTTTAAGTGAAAAATTGTTCTATGACGATAACCCTTTTGCAAAGGCAAAAGCACGCAGAGATCTAAATGGACTGGAGAAATTAAAGTTTGTACTGAAAGATTCTTTTAGAGAAACTGACAGCAGGAAGCTCAGTATCGCTTCCATCCAACTGGTGGAGAGTCCTTCCTTTTTAAAAAAATTGATCGAGACAAACCGCGATACGCTGGCACCTATGTTTGAGGAATTAATAGAAGAAGGAATAAAGGACGGGTCTGTAACAGCAAAGCATGCTAAACCCTTATCTCAGCTGGCAGTGATGCTGACTAATTTTTGGATGGTTCCGTCAGTCTTTCCCTGTGAGACAGAAGAGGAGCTATGGGAGCGTTTGTCAATGATCAAGGAGATCACAGATAAAATAGGAATGCCGGTCATAGACGAAGAAATTTTGTCAATGTGCAGGGAGAATACCATAAATATAGATTAAATTGCCTTATGCCAGCCGAGGCAATTTTTTATAACCAAATACATACATGTTGCATGTATCTAAGGAGGATATAATGAATCAGTTTTTAAAAGAAAATAAGTTTCTGCTTTTTGTCACTGTTCTATTTACTGTTGTAAGTTCTTTATCCTATGTTTTTATCGCTATAGTCCTGCAGAAAATACTTGATATTGCAGTTATAGGTGATAAGAAGGGTTTTTTGACGACGATGATCTTTTCACTGTTTTACTTTCTTTTTATAGGAATTTTTGCATATTTGCAGGAACTGTGCAGTAAGCGTTTCATCTGCAATGCGCTGCGTTCTGTCCGCACAAAGACATTTGAGGGAATAGAACGCCGCAGTACTGAAGATTTTGAAAAATATCAAACTTCTGAATACCTTTCCTTTATCACAAATGATGTGAAATTGCTGGAAGACAACTATCTCATCCCTTTGCTGGAAATCCTTCAGTATACGATTGTTTTTATAGCCTCCCTCGCAGTCATGATTTATTTTAGCCTTATTATCACAGTCTGCGTCATCTTTGCTGTTCTCCTGATGTTTATCGTTCCCGGTGTATTCGGCGGAATCATGGCAAAAAGACAGGAGGCATATTCAGAAAAACTTGCGGATTTTACCGGACATGTGAAGGATCTTTTGTCAGGATTTGAAGTCATTAAATCTTATGGGATGAAAAGATATGCGCTTTCCAGATTTGAAAAGAGCAGCATACAGACCATAAATGCAAAGTATTCCGTGGACAAAACAGCTGCTGCAAATGATGCCCTGTCCATGCTGCTTGCAGTTTTTCTGCAGGTGGTTGTCATTTTTCTTTCTGCTTATTTCATTATGACTGGCCGTGTGACACCTGGAGTGCTGCTGGGAATGACGCAGGCCAGCGGAAATCTTGCTAATCCGCTTTTGATGATTTTGGGAAGTATCCCAAAACTAAAAAGTGTGAAGCCGATCATAAAACGTCTGAAGAATTTGTCGGAGTACCAGGAAAGAAGGTTTATCGGCAAAACAGCCCCTTCATTAAACAAGAAAATATCGATTGATCATTTGAAATTTTCTTATGACAGCAGCCGGAATGTGATAGACGGACTCTCTTTGAACATAGAACAAGGAAAGAAATATGCGCTTGTGGGCAGAAGCGGCTGTGGAAAATCGACGCTTATCCGGCTGATTACGGGTTGTTACTCCAAATATGAAGGCACGATCAGGTACGATGATACAGACCTGGGAGATCTTGATCTCAGAAAAATTACGGAACTTTCCTCCGTCATTCATCAAAATATTTATATGTTTAATGAAAGCATCTATCATAACATTTGTTTACATCAGGAGTTTACGGACCACCAGCTGGAGGAGGCGCTAGAGGCCAGTGGTTCTGCCGGTTTTATCAGTCAGATGGCGGATGGTCTGTCCCATATCGCCGGTGAAAACGGGGCAAACTTGTCCGGCGGACAAAAGCAGCGCATTGCGGTTGCCCGCGCTCTGATCAGACATAAACCATTTTTGATTTTAGATGAGGGGACTTCCGCTGTTGATATGCAGACGGCATATGATATAGAAACCAGGCTTTTGAAATTGAAAGGACTGACACTGGTGACGATTACCCACAATATGAATGCAGATATATTTAAGATGTATGATGAAATTATTTATATGGAAGACGGCAGAATCTCTGAACAGGGCAGTTTTCAGGAACTTATGGAAGCAAATAAGAGATTCCGTGACTTTTTTGAACTGAAAAAGTAGTTATTACAGCATATCTATTTGATAAAAGTTTCCTTTTATTATAAAATAATAGAGAATTCATAGTTCTATTTTGTCAATACATTGCAGAATTCACAGGGGAAAGGGGTTTCGGATGAAAAGAGTGTTTAGAAAGAAGGTTTCCATATTTTTAACAGTTATTATAGTTCTCGGCACCACCGGGACAATATTTGCAGTAGAACCAGGAAATATAAGCGGCGGAAATGTCGTTTTAAATGAGAAGACAGGGACTGAATATACATCTCTGACAGAGGCAGCGGCCAATGCAGCGGAGGGGGATACACTCAAACTTCTGGAAGATATTACGCTGGACAGTAAGATAATCATAAACGAAAAGATAACGATTGACTTAAACGGAAAGAGTCTGAACGCATCTTCGGACGGTGATTGGAGCAGCGGTGTCATTTATAACGAACAGTCATGGAAGAGTTATATCTTTACTATAAAAAACGGAACGATCAATCTTCCGAAACCGCCTTCGGATACGAAAAATGTGATCGGCATCTATAATCACATTGGCAGTATAGAAGCTGAAAGTCTGTCTGTAATCTACGGCGGTCCGCCGGCTTTGGCGGGTCAGGTGACCGGAATCCGAAACAGTGGAATGAATGTCACTGTTTCAAACTGCAGTTTTCAGGTAGATGACAACGGTGTTGTTTTTCTCACTGACGGAGAAAGCTCAAAGGTTATGGTGAAAGCCGGGACCTTTTCAAAGAATCCTCTGTCCGAAGATAACATTTCACTCAGCAAAGGGTATATCATGGAAGAGGCGAACGGTATGTTCGTTGTAAAAGCAGATGAAGCAGCGAAGATCAGCAGAGATGGAGCGGATATTATTTATACCACATTGGCAGAAGCACTCAGAAAGGCAGAGGCCGGAGAGACCGTAGTGCTGCTCAAAGATGTGCCTGCCGCCAATGAACAATTCTCAATTGATAAATCCATGACATTGGATTTGAACGGACACAGCATCGGATCTGTAAAAGAGCAGACTTTTTTGATAAATAAATATGGGGAAACGATTGAAGTTAAGCTGAAAAACGGAACGATTACCAATGACAGCAGCGAACCTGGCAAGTTAAGCATAGCGGTGTTTGCAAGACAAAGAGTCAAACTGTATCTGGAGAATATGAAGCTTACATCGAATCCAGACGCCGGTATGATGGGATATGGCCTGAGGATCGGAAACGGCGACAACAATTTGGCACCGGAAGTCACTGTCAGCGGTGCTGACACCCGGATCACCGGAAGCGGCGCGGGAATTGCGCTGATCGGCAGCGGCACCTATGGGACTGCATCCCTGGTGCTGAATGACGGCTCAGTGACCGGGGGATCTTATGGCATTGCAGGAAACGGTACTTTTGACGGTACGGATATTACGGTGAACGGTAGCGCTGTAAAAGCTTTGAATACCGGCGGGGCGGCAGTCTATCATCCTCAGAACGGCAATCTGACAATCAACGGCGGAATTTTTGAAGGAAGCGCAGGGATTCAGTATCTCGGTGAAGGAAAGGTTTCAATATCAGGAGGAGTGATTACCGCTTCCGATGAGCGGGTCAATCCGGTGATTCCCTCAGGAGACGGGGCAGTCCGTGACGGAGCGGCACTTTCCATCATATCCAGAGGCGGAGAATACGGAGGTGCTCGGGGAGCCGAGGTATCTATTACCGGGGGTACATTTATAAGCAAACATAATATAGCGGTCCGGGAATACGGTGCGGACAATCTCGATTCTCTAGTTAAAACACTGAATATCAATCAGGGGGAAGGAAAACTCTTAAAAGTTTGGAGCAGCGACGGACAGAAGGCAATGCAGATGGACAAAATGGATACCGATGAAATACCTCCGATTACCTCAGGCACATTTTCAGGTGATGTTTCGGATTTATATGACGAAATGAAGTATCAGCAGAATCCGCCGGATGCGCTCAAAGATCCTGGAGCAGTCGTTCCGAGGTCATATAAGATCATTTATGATTATGCCGGAGGAGGACTGCCTCAGGGACAAAAGAATCCGGGGACATACACCTATTTTGACGATGAAATTCTCCTGATCAATCCTCAGAGAACAGGTTATGAATTCGCTGGATGGATGGGGACCGGATTCCCGCTGCCGTCGCAGGATGTGAGCATTCCGGAAGGTTCTTACGGCGACCGTTCCTATATAGCCGTGTGGTCTGCCAAAGAAGCATCTATTGTATTTAAAGTGAATGGGGGCAGCTCTGTGGACAATCTTACAGGATTGACAGACCAGAAGATTTCTGACCGCAGCATGCCGAAGACGTCAAAAGAAGGATATATGTTTACTGGCTGGTTTGATCAAAATGGAAAGAAATCAGAGCTTCTGCCGGAGAAATTCCCGGCGGGAACAACGGTTTACAGTGCCGGGTGGAAAGCGGTTCCAAAGGAGGATGAACAGAAGGCTGCTGTGCCTCCGTCCAACAGTTCATCCGCGCCGAAACCGAAGACCGGCAGCTCAGTCCAATCGAAGCGGGTCACCAAAAATACGGCTAAAGCTGGAGAGTCTTTGGGCTTTGCAGGTTGGGCAGGAGTCATGCTCATGTCGCTGATATGCGGTGTGGCTGCGGCAAACCGTAAAAAGAAAAATGTCTCCTAGACAGGAACTTCTTAAAACAAAAGGAACTATCGTTGGATGGTTCCTTTTGTTTGATGAATACTTATCCAGTAGGTATGTTTGGCAGAGAAATGCCGGATGAGCTCTGTTTTTAGTTGCGCTTTTTCAGCAAAACGTGCTAAAATTCTTTCAGACATAAAAAGGAGTTAGCTATGGAACTTTCGATGATAGGAATAGATTATCATACGGCATCGGTGGAGGAGAGGGAGCCGTTTGCGTTTACAGATTCAGGAGCCGTCCGATTCATGAAGTCGGTGAAGGAAACAGACCCAGACGCGTCCTGTATTGTCCTGTCGACCTGCAACCGGACAGAACTTTGGTTTTATAATCTGACACCTGACCCCCTGGATTACCTTTTCACACAGTTGCCTCATATAAAGAATTCGGGGAGAGAGCTGTTCGTCCGAAGATCCGGGACTGAGGCTGTTTCTTATTTGATGGAAATGACCAGTGGTCTCCATTCTCAGATCCTTGGGGAAGACCAGATTGTCTCCCAGGTCAGAGAGGCGCTTAACCGTGCCAGAGAATGCTGTAAGCCGGATCCTGTTCTGGACACGCTGTTTCGGATGGCTGTGACGGCAGCAAAAAAAGTCAAAACGGAAACCCGGATCGGAAGCAGGGACACCTCTGTGCCGGAACGGGCCGTTTCGATTTTGGAAGACCGATACGGCTCATTTAAAGGAAAACAATGTCTGGTCATCGGTAATGGAGAAATGGGCCGTCTTCTGGCCGCATGGCTGATACATAAAGGGGCCTGTGTTTCCATGACTCTGCGGCAGTACCGGAAACAGGACGTCATGATCCCGGCAGGATGCGGAGTCGTTCCTTACCGGGACCGGTATAAAACCATGGGAACCATGGATTTTGTTTTCAGTGCCACAAAAAGTCCACACTATACGGTCCATGCGCAGCAGGCGGCAGAGGCTCTGGAGGAGAACTGCTCTTATGTATTTGCAGACCTTGCAGTGCCAAGAGACCTGGACCCGGATCTTACAGAGCTGCCCGGATGCTGCCTTTTAGATATGGACGATCTGGGCCTTCAGGTATCGGCGGATGCCGGGGAACTTAAGAAGGCAGAAGAAATCATTTGCGAGCAGTCTGATGAGTTTATGAACTGGTATTATTTCAGGGACTACATTCCCCTGGTCCGGGAAGTCAGCAGCGCTGCCGGGGAACTGACCAATGCCAAGCTGAAGAAGACATACAGGGAGTTAAGGAAAAAGCACCGGGATGTAAGCGGTCTTCAAAAAGAGGTGATGCGGGCATCGGAGTCAGCAGTTGAACGAATCCTCTTCGGGCTTAAAGATGTGCTCCCGAGGCAGGAGTGGAAACATATCCTTGAGGCACTGGAATTGTCGGCAGATGAGGTGGATATTTTTTAAGGAGGCTTGACCATGGGATACTTTCCATTGTATACAGATATCCGGCATTTCAGGATTTTGATGGTCGGAGGGGGCGCAATCGCCCTGCGGAGGCTTAAGACACTTCAAATGTTTCATGAACATATCACCGTCATATCGCCGTCTGTCTGCAAAGAGATAGAAGACATGGTTCTTGAGGGCTTTGTCACCTGGATTTCCAGGAGTTATGTTTCAGGAGACCTGAAAAATTTTGATATGGTGCTTGCCGCAACAGATGACAGGGAAGTCAATCACATTATTTTTCTGGAAGCCCGGAGGGAGAAAATACCTGTCAATATCAGCGACTGCAAAGAAGAGTGCAGTTTTTATTTTCCTTCAGTTATAAAAGACGGGGATATTGTCATCGGGGTTACATCCGGAGGTGCCGATCATAAAAAGACAAAACAGACAGCAGACAGAATCAGGAGTTTGATATGGAACCAAAAAGACTGAGGATTGGAAGCCGCGAAAGCCTTCTGGCTGTGGCTCAGACAAGACTTGTAATAGAGCAGTTAAAAGCAAATTATCCGGAGCTTTCTTTTGAACTGGTGACTTTGAAAACCACCGGGGATAAGATTCTTAATAAGACATTAGATAAGATTGGGGGAAAGGGCCTCTTTGTGAAGGAACTTGACCAGGCCCTTCTGGACGGAAGGATCGACATGGCGGTCCACAGTATGAAGGATCTGCCTATGGAGATCTCTGATGACCTTCCCGTGGCGGCAGTGCCTAAGCGGGGTGATCCGAGAGACGTGCTTGTGCTTCCTTCATCCGGAGATTTTGAAGAATTTGGACAGGTGATCGGTTCTTCCAGTGCCAGAAGAGTTCTCCAGGTAAGAAGATTGTTTCCGGAAGCAGAGTTTCAGAGTATCCGGGGGAACATCCACACGAGACTCCGCAAATTGGACAAAGGACAGTATTCGTCACTGATCATGGCGGCCGCGGGACTGAAAAGAGCAGGCCTTAAAGAGCGGATCAGCCGTTATTTTTCAGTGGAAGAAATGCTGCCGGCGGCAGGGCAGGGGACACTGTGCGTTCAGGTGAGGAAAGATTTTGATCAGTCCCTTTTTTCCTGTATCCATGACAGGGAGACGGAACTTGTGACCGAGGCGGAACGGAGTTTTGTACGTGCTCTGGACGGGGGCTGTTCTTCTCCGATCGCGGCATACGCAGAGATTACAGGGAGTGACCTTTGTCTTACCGGTCTTTATTATAATGCAGCAGATAATACCGGAAGGAAAATGAGCATCACTGGGAAGGCACAGGATGCCGGTGGGCTTGGACGGCGCCTTGCAGAACAGATACAGGAATAAATGATACAGAAAGAAGGATGCAGAATGGATATGACAATAAGATCAAGAAGACTCCGGTCCACACCGGTATTGAGAAAGATGGTGCGGGAGACGAGGATGGATGCGTCTTCTCTCATTTATCCGCTTTTTGTGCGGGAGGGAGAAAATGTGAAAGAAGAAATTCCGTCCATGCCGGGACAGTTCAGGTACAGTCTGGACCGGATGCCGGAGGTGCTGAATGAAATGGCGGATGCCGGGGTGACGAGTGTTATGCTGTTTGGAATTCCGGATATAAAAGATGAGTGCGGAACCGGGGCCTGGTCAGAGTACGGCATCATCCAGAAGGCATTGAGAAAGGCAAAAAAGGAAGTGCCGGATCTCTATTATATTACAGACGTGTGTATGTGTGAGTATACTTCCCACGGACACTGCGGTATTTTAAGCGGAGAACGGGTGGACAACGACAAGACTCTGCCCATGATTGCTAAGATTGCCCTGTCCCAGGCACAGGCCGGGGCCGATATGGTAGCCCCGTCTGATATGATGGACGGCCGGGTCTCTGAGATCAGAAGTCTGCTGGATCAGCACGGTTACACAGATGTGCCGATCATGTCCTATGCGGCCAAGTATGCTTCCGCCTTTTACGGTCCATTTCGGGATGCCGCCGGATCTGCCCCTTCTTTTGGAGACCGGAAGAGTTATCAGATGGATTATCATAACCGTCTGGAGGCCCTGAAGGAAGTGAAACAGGACTGCGAAGAAGGAGCGGACATCATCATGGTGAAACCGGCTCTCTCATATCTGGACATTGTGCGGGATGTCCGGAACACGGTCGATCTTCCGGTAGCTGCATACAGCGTCAGCGGGGAGTATGCTATGATCAAGGCGGCAGCCATGAAGGGCTGGATTGATGAGGATCAGATGATCTGCGAGACGGCTGCCGGGATTTACCGGGCAGGCTGTGATATCCTCCTGACGTATTTTGCGAAGGAGATCGCCGCATTTATGAGAGAAGGGAGGATCGGATGATGACCAGATCAGAAGACTTATTTAACCGCGCCAAACGGGTACTGCCGGGAGGCGTCAACAGCCCGGTGAGGGCCTACAAGTCTGTGGGTGGCTGTCCGCGGTTCATTAAAAAAGCGGAAGGCACTTATGTATATGACGAAGAAGGAAAACGTTATCTTGATTACATCGGCTCCTGGGGACCGATGATCCTAGGACATAATCATCCAGAGATCCAACAAGCGGTAGTGGAAGCTGCTCAAAAGGGGCTGAGCTTTGGTACGGCCACAGAGATCGAAGTCAAGATGGGAGAACTGCTCTGCAGCCTGGTGCCGTGTTTTGATATGGTCCGCATGGTCAATTCGGGCACGGAGGCCGTGATGAGTTCCATTCGGGCGGCGAGAGGTTTTACAGGCAGAGATAAGATCATCAAATTTGAGGGATGCTATCATGGACATTTTGACGCACTGCTGGTCAAAGCAGGGTCCGGTGTAATGACCGCCGGAATCCCGGACAGCTCTGGGGTGCCAAAGGGTTGTGCGATGGATACCCTGACTGCGGTGTATAATGACATAGACAGCGTCCGTAAATTATTTGAAGAAAATCCGGGACAGATCGCCGCGCTGATCATTGAACCGGTGGCGGCAAATATGGGGGTTGTACTGCCGAGAGAAGGCTTTCTTAAGGATCTCAGAGACATCTGTACCGAGAACGGGACACTGCTGATTTTTGATGAGGTCATCACCGGCTTCAGACTGGGACTTACCGGCGCACAGGGAACTTACGGCGTGATGCCGGACTTGGCCACATTCGGAAAGATCATCGGAGGAGGCATGCCGGTAGGCTGTTACGGAGGAAAGCGGGAGATCATGGAAATGATCGCACCTCTCGGCAGTGTTTATCAGGCCGGGACTCTGAGCGGAAATCCGGTTGCCATGGCGGCCGGTATCACGGAACTTACAATTCTAAAAGATCACCCGGAAGTCTACCGGCATCTTGAGAAACTCGGAGAGTCTTTCAGGAGCGGTGTAAAAGAGATCTTAAAGCGGCACGGCAGGGAATATCAGATTACAGGGACAGGCTCCTTAAGCTGTCTGTTTTTTACAGACCGTCCGGTTACCAATTATGAGGATGCAAAGACTTCGGATGTATCAGTATTTGCAGAATATTTTCATTATATGCTGGATCACGGAATCCATCTGGCCCCGTCCCAGTTTGAAGCTATTTTCTTTAACAATGCTATGAAACAGGAGGATGTAGATCTGACGCTGGATGTGATGGATTCCTTTTTTTCATAGAGAAGACAGCCGGGAGGAATTCTATGGGCAGGGGACTTGAAGAACATAAGGTCATAAAGCAGAATAAAGAGCTGAGATGCGGTTTTACGACAGGCTCCTGTGCGGCCGCCGCAGCCAAAGGAGCTGCGGCAGCTCTGCTTTTTGGGAAACAGGAGGCAAAGATTTCTCTTATGACACCAGCGGGTATCCGTCTTTTTCTGCCCCTGGAGGATTTCAGGGTATCAGATAATTCGGTTTCCTGCTGTGTTACCAAAGATGCCGGAGACGACCCGGATGTCACAGACGGGATTCATATTTATGCGGAGGTGAAAAAAAATCCTTCTCCCGGAATTCTCATAGAAGGAGGAGAGGGGATTGGTCAAATTACAAGAAAAGGCCTTTTTCTGCCGGTCGGCGAGGCGGCCATTAACCCTGTGCCGAGGAAAATGATCACGGATGCCGTGCAGGAAGTTCTTGACTGTTCCGATTATGAAGGAGGTCTCTCAGTCACCGTCCGGACGCCGGAGGGAGAGGAGACTGCAAAGAAAACCTTTAATCCGCGCCTCGGGATCGAAGGAGGGATCTCGATTCTCGGAACCACCGGGATCGTAGAACCTATGAGCGAAGCGGCGATAGTCAAAAGTATTGAAACAGAGATGCGGATTCTGCTCGCAGAGGGAAACGGGTACCTTTTAGTGACGCCAGGGAATTACGGGGCTGACTATGTAAAAACACACTGCGGCATTTCGGGAGACAACATCTTAAAGTGCAGTAACTTTGTGGGTGATACGATCGACATGGCTGTCAATTTAAAGGCCAGGGGTCTTTTGTTTGTGTCCCATATCGGAAAGTTCATCAAGCTTGCAGGCGGGATTATGAATACCCATTCAAGAGAGGCAGACTGCCGGGCAGAGCTGATGGCTGCCGCTGCAGTGAGGAGCGGTGCAGGTCTTAAAACGGTCAGGGAGATTCTTCAGACAAAAACCACGGAAGAGGGCATTTCGTTACTGAAATCAGAAGGTATTTTGGAGCGGACAATGGAAGATCTGTTAGAAAAGATTGGGGAGAATCTTTCCCGAAGAGCCTATGACAGGCTGCTGACCGGTGCCCTGGTCTTTTCAGGCGGACACGGATTTCTGGGACAGACGAAACACACAGATTTACTATGGCAGAAACTAAAGGAGACAGAATGAGCGGAACACTATATGGAATCGGGGTGGGTCCCGGGGATCCGGAACTTATAACGCTAAAGGCAGTGAGAAAGATCAGAGAGTGCGCGGCAGTCGCTGTTCCGGGCAGAAATCCGGAAGAAAGCACGGCTTTTCAGATTGCGGTCAGGGCGTGTCCGGAAATAAAAGATAAAAAACTGATCGGTATCCATATGCCTATGACGCGAGATGAAGAAAAACTGAAGGAGAACCATGAAGCGGGGGCGTTTCTTTTGACAGAACATCTGAAGAAAGGGATGGATATCGCTTTCTTAACGCTCGGTGACCCCACTGTGTATTCTACTTACCTGTATTTACATAAGATTGTCAGAAAACAGGGATTTTTGGCAGAGATCATAAGCGGTATCCCCTCTTTTTGTGCGGCTGCGGCCAGAATGGAAACAGGCCTTGCAGAGAAAGACCAGGCACTGCACATTTTACCGGCAGCCTATGAGGTGGAAGAATGGCTGGAACTTTCGGGGACAAAAGTATTCATGAAGGCAGGAAAACAGCTGGCCAAGGTGAAGAAAAAATTGTCTGAAAAAAATCTGGACGGAAGAATGATAGAAAACTGCGGAATGAGAGATGAGAAACTTTATGGCAGCATCAATGAGATCCCACAGGAGGCAGGGTATTACTCCCTGATCATCGTAAAGGAACAGGAGGATGTACAATGATCCATTTTGTCGGAGCGGGCAGCGGAGCGCCGGACCTGATCACCATCCGGGGAAAACAGCTGATCGAGACAGCGGATATCCTGATCTACGCCGGATCTCTGGTGAATCCGGAGCTTCTTTTATATGCAGGGCCTGACTGTAAGATCTACAACAGCGCAGAAATGACACTGGAGAAAGTTTTCAAGGTCATGGAAGAAGGGGAACAGGCGGGGAAGGACACGGTCCGGCTGCACACCGGAGATCCATGTCTTTACGGGGCTGTCAGAGAACAGATGGACCTTCTGGATGAAAAAGGTCTCCCATATGATTACTGTCCGGGTGTCAGTTCCTTCTGCGGAGCAGCATCTGCTTTGAACTTAGAATATACACTTCCCGATGTGTCACAGAGCGTCATCATTACAAGGATGGCGGGAAGGACCCCGGTCCCGGAAAGAGAAAGCATTGCATCTTTTGCTGCTCACCAGGCCACTATGGTGATTTTCCTCAGCACCGGAATGTTAAAGGAATTATCAGAGAAGCTTGTGGAAGGCGGATACGCAGAGGAGACACCGGCGGCTATCGTCTATAAGGCGACCTGGGAGGATGAGCAGACCTTCCTCTGTACCGTGGCGACTCTCTTTCAGACGGCAGAGGAGCACGGGATTACGAAAACAGCGCTGATCATTGTTGGGGATGTGGTCTCCCATCATCATTATCAGAGGTCGAAGCTCTATGATCCGGAGTTTACCACGGGATACAGAAAAGGAAACGGGAAATGAAGACAGTCATCATTTGCTTTAGCCAAAGAGGGTTAAACCTTGCCGAAAAATTGAAGACGGGTCTCAATAAGTCGGGCCACAGAGCAGAAATCTCAGTGAAATCCGGATATATCAAGAACCGGGATGTGCACTGTGTAACAGAGTCATTAAATGACTGGACTGCCAGGCAGTTTCGGGAAAAAGACGCCTTATATTTCATCGGGGCCTGCGGGATTGCGGTGAGGGCTATTGCACCTTTTATCAAAAGCAAAGACACTGATCCGGCTGTCATAGCAATCGATGAGACAGGAAACTTTTCGGTTCCTCTGCTGTCCGGACATCTGGGAGGCGCCAACGATCTGGCAGAACAGGCGGCTTTCCTCACAGGCGCTGTTCCTGTGATTACTACGGCTACGGATATCCATCAGGTGTTTGCAGTGGATCTGTTTGCAAAAAAGAACCGTCTGCATATCATGGATCTTGGGCTTGCCAAAGAAATATCCGCCTCTCTGCTGTCAGGGATGCCGGTCGGGTTTCACAGTGACTTTCCGGTGTCTGGGAATCTGCCGGAGGGACTGGTGCGGGGGGAAGATACAAAACTCGGCATCTGCATTTCTGTGAGGAAGAATTTTCTTCCTTTTGCGAAAACCCTGAGGCTGATTCCGAAAGCTCTCGTTTTTGGAGTGGGATGCAAAAAAGGCACACCGGAAAAAGCCATCAAACAGGCTTTTTTACAGGTATGTGAAACAGGGCAGCTTGAGCCTTTGGCATTGGGATTGGCAGCCAGCATTGATTTAAAGAAGGAAGAACGCGGACTCCTTGGTTTTTGCAGGGAGAAAGCAATTCTTTTTCAAACGTTTACTGCCAAGGAACTGATGCAGGCAGAAGGAGCATTTACATCCTCTGCCTTTGTCAGCCGCGTGACCGGCGCAGATAATGTTTGTGAGAGAAGTGCCTTTCTGGCGGCCGGAGACGGAGGGAAACTGATTGTGGGCAGACAGGCTGGAAATGGCGTGACTGCGGCTCTTGCGTTAAAAGATTGGAGGATCAGGTTTGAGTCATAAAATATATGTAGTGGGCATCGGTCCGGGAGCGTATGAACAGATGACCGTAAAGGCAGCGGATGTTTTAAGACAGAGTGATGTCATTATCGGATATACCGTATACATTGATCTGGTGAGAGATCACCTGCCGGGCAAACAGTTTCTGTCTACTCCCATGACAAAAGAGACAGACAGGTGCCGAATGGCATTTTCGGAGGCCCGGAAAGGAAAGACGGTGTCGGTGATCTGCAGCGGAGATGCGGGAATCTACGGGATGGCCGGACTAATGTATGAAATCGGCGCACAATATCCTGATACAGAACTGGAAGTCATACCGGGGGTCACGGCAGCCACAGCCGGAGCGGCACTGCTTGGGGCACCATTGATCCATGATTTCTGCGTCATCAGCCTGAGTGATCTGCTGACTCCGTGGGAAACCATCGAGAAGCGGATTCTTGCGGCTTCCAGGGCAGACTTTTCTGTCTGTCTCTACAATCCGTCCAGCAAAAAGCGTCGGGATTATCTGAAAAAGGCATGTGAACTCATGCTGAAGTATAAATCCCCGGACACGGTATGCGGAATCGTAAAAAATATCGGAAGAGAGGGGGAGGAGAAGTCTCTCCTCACTCTTCAGGAGCTTAAAGACGCAGAGGCGGATATGTTTACCACAGTATTTGTTGGGAACTCCCAGACAAAGACCCTGTCCGAAGCGATGGTCACTCCGAGAGGATATCAAGATGTATAAAGTATTTTTATTTGCGGGCACCACAGAGGGCCGGGAACTGGCGGAGTTTCTAAGCCGGGCCGGCGTGGAGGTCTTTGTATTTACGGCAACTGAATATGGGAAAAGCCTGATCAGGGAAGCGGAGCATATGGTCCTGTCTCCTGAAAGGCTTTCCGCAGAGGAGATGGAAGAACAGATCGGAACCGAAAATCCGGATCTTGTGGTTGACGCCACACACCCGTATGCAGAATTGGTAACAGAAAATATACGGTCAGCCTGTATCCACACCCACACGGAGCTGATACGGCTGGTAAGGGACGAGGGCACCTGGGACGGAGGAGACATTACCTGTGTCAGTTCCGCAAAAGAAGCAGCGGAGTTTCTTTCACGCACAGAGGGAAATGTTCTTTTGACAACCGGAAGCAAAGATTTGGCAGAGTTTACTGCGGTTCCTGAATTTGAAGAGAGGATTTATGCGAGAGTCCTCTCTCTTCCGGATGTGGTAAAAAGCTGTGACGAAATGGGGTTTCGGGGAAATCATTTGATCTGTATGCAAGGGCCGTTTTCAAAGGAACTGAATACTGCAATGCTCAGGCAGTATGGCTGTAAATGGATGGTGACAAAGGCCTCCGGTATGGAAGGCGGATTTCCGGAAAAATTAGAGGCCGCGAAAGAGGCGGGAGCAAAGCTTCTGATCATTGGGAGGCCGAAGAAGGAAGCAGGGCTTACCTTTAAAGAATGCCGGAAGATGCTGAAGGAACGTTTTCAGATCCCATACCGTCCGGAGATTACTCTTGCAGGTGTGGGAATGGGAAGCATCGAAACGATGACAGGAGAGGCAGTACGTGCATGCCAAAAGGCAGATCTTCTGATCGGAGCCGGCCGGGTGCTGGAAACAGCAAAAAAAGCGGCCGGAAACGCTCGTAAGGCAGAGATTTATGAGGAATATAAAAGTGAAGAGATTTTGGCATACATAAAGGCTCATCCGTTTTATGACCATATTGCCATTGCTGTGTCAGGGGATCCCGGATTTTACAGCGGGGCAAAGAAACTGTACGGACTGCTGTCCTCTGAAAAAGAATGGAACGTAAGAGCAGTGTCCGGCATTTCTTCTCTGTCCTATTTCATGGCCAAACTTCGTATTTCCTGGGAGGATGCGGTGATGGTTAGCTGCCATGGACAGAAAAGACATCTTGTACGGAAAATAGCAGAAAACGGGAAAGTATTTGCGATCCTGGGCACAGGAACACAAATCGGGGAGCTGGCGAAGGAACTCCTTCAATATGGCCTTTGGGAGGTTACTCTCCATATAGGGGAACGGCTTTCCTATCCCGGCGAAAAGATCAGATCCGGCCCGCCTAAGGAATTCCTTTGCTGCAAAACGGATACTTTAAGTGTGCTCTGTGTGGAAAATCCAAAGCCGCGGAATCGTTTTGCTTTTCACAGTTTACAGGATGATCTGTTCGTGCGCGGAAAGGTTCCCATGACGAAGGAGGAGGTGCGGAGCATCACTCTTTCAAAGCTTCAGCTTTTGAAAGATGCTGTCTGCTATGATATCGGTGCAGGCACGGGATCTGTCTCCATAGAGATGGCAGAGAAAGCAGATGAAGGACGCGTATATGCAGTGGAAAAGAAACCGGAAGCGGCAGATTTGATCCGTCAAAACCGGAGAAAGTTCTGCATGGATTCTATACATATCGTGGAAGGTACGGCACCGGAGGCATTAAAAGGGCTGGAACCTCCCACCCATGTCTTTATCGGAGGGACTTCAGGCGGTCTCACAGAAATCCTTCATGCTGTGTTAAAGAAAAACCCCAGGGTCAGAATTGTTATGAACTGCATAACGCTGGAGACACTTACAGAGGCAGTCAAGGCCTTTCAAACTCTGCCTGTCACGAAGCCGGATATCGTGAATGTGACGGTGAGCAGGGCGAAAAAAGCCGGCAGTTATCATTTGATGATGGGAGAAAATCCGGTTTATATCCTTTCCTGCACTGGGACCGGGGAGGTGCGCCGTGAAGATTGACAGACTCTTATTTACGGCCCCGCAGAGTGCAGGAGGGAAGACGATGGTGACCTGCGGCATTCTTGCCGCCCTTGGAGAGATGGGGAAAAAGGCGGTATCCTTTAAGTGCGGGCCGGATTATATTGACCCGATGTTTCACCGGAAAGCAGTCGGAACCGATGCCTGGAATTTGGATCCTTTTCTGACAGCGGCTTCGGCACTCAGATCCCTGCTGGCCCGCCATGCCAAAGACGCCGATCTGGCTGTGATAGAGGGCGTCATGGGGTATTATGACGGC
>OKIR01000054.1_pt1 | contig 32430 bp, 36 predicted proteins | sample 1612941 | NCBI WGS metagenome assembly OKIR01 (sample SAMN04436824, study PRJEB24849) | human gut metagenome | biome: human gut; feature: NICU; material: stool | host: Homo sapiens | place: USA: Saint Louis, MO | collected 2011-07-14
AGAATAAAGAATAACACGATTTTTTGATTATCTTTTCATAAGTTGGTAAATGTCGGTTTAGCCTGTATTTATGGGCTTTATCGGCATTTCCCATATCGGAAGATACTCGGCATAAGCTGGCATTTACCAGCATGAAAATGCAATCAAAAGTAGTAAATGTGTAGTAAATTTCCTTTTACTACTCTATGCAACCAACCTCATCATTTCCGCTTTCGCAGATGTGAATGTCGCATGAGCATAATAGTTCAGCGTCATTGTGATGTTGGCGTGTCCCATGATGTACTGTAACGCTTTAGGGTTCATTCCTGCATTGGCAAAACGAGTACAAAAGGTATGCCTTAGAGTGTGTGGCGTGATATGCGGTAATGCTTCTTTATGTGTCTTGTTGTACTTCTTAACAAGACTACTCAGCATACTTTGATAATTGCAAGCCACTTTTGGAAAGCCGTCTTTTTTAAGAAACAGGAAATTTCTGTAACCGTCTATGACGATTGGCTCGGCTTTCTGGCGGTTCTTCAATACTCTTTGGAACGCTTGATAAACTTCCTCGCTCATTGGAATCTGTCGGACACCGTTCTTTGTTTTGGGTGTTTCAATGTAATACCCGATTTCACTATCTCTCAATAGCTGGTGGTCTACATCAATTATCCGATTTTGCATATCCAGCTTTGTAGTCAGACCGCATAATTCAGAGATACGAAGTCCTGTCCCAAGCAGTATTACGATTTCATCATAATACTGTTTATAGACTTTATCCTCCTTGACAAAGGCTAACAGATTAGCTTCCTGTTCCTCGGTCAAGGCTTCTTTTGGTTTCGTGTCGTTCTCAATGACTGTATTCAAATCAAAATTAAAAGGATTCTTTCTGATATAGTCGTCCTCAATCGCCATATAAAATGACGCTTTCAGAGAACGCTTATAGTTGTTGATAGAGCTGTAAGCAACCCCGTTTCCTTTCATTCTGATAGCCCAGTCTTTAGCGTCTGACGGCTTCACACTGTCAATGCTTCTTGACCCCAAAGGGTCGTTTTTCAAAAGCTCCATAAGGTATTGACGCTGTTTCTTTGTTCCAAGTCGGACATTTCCTTTCTGGCGTATCTGTTTAGCATAAAGCTGGCAGACCGTCATTTTACCACCGTTTGTGTCGATACCGTCGTCAAGGTCTTTCTGTATCTGTTTTTCCTTTTCACGAAGCGAAATATCGTCACGTTTTCCTGCTGGTGTCTTGTCGGTAGGAACAAGTCGCCAAGCATAAACAAATTTAGGCTTTCCTAATGCGTCTATATATTTGTATGCGTATCTTCCGTCTTTTCTCTGGCTCTCTCCAATTCGTAAATTGCGACCCTTGTTATCACGTCTTTTTTCGTTTGATTTTTTAGCTGTCATGGTAGCAAGCTCCTTTCCAAAATTGGAATGAGCCTAGATACGCTATACATATATTATACCATATTCTAGGCTTTTTTTCATTAGATTTCATCTAATGTGTCAACGATTTTCTCAAACTGTTTTCTCTTTATTTGAAGCCTGTTCCCGTTCATAATGACCCAGCCAGAAGCAAGATTATCTTCCGCAATCCTACGCAATTTCTTTTCCCCAATACGAAAATATTTTGACGCTTCTTCAATCGTTAGCGTGTATTTTTCCCAGATTGGCACATCAGTATTGTTCATAATATAGCACCTCCTTTACTGTGTGTCGTCGGAAGCAGACAGACGGCTTTTGGCAAGCTCCGCTAGTATCACAACTATTCTCATTCCTATGAGTGAACCTCCTTTGGGACGTATCATTATCCTGCAATACAGGTCATGGCAGAGCGACCATTCCAAAAGTCGCTCCCAGATCATTGCATGAATCGCTCGCTTTGTTTTGAAAGGTCGTGGCGTACAATTTCTGCTGGCTCACTGTATTACAAACGTATCTGTCTGCTTTATTCAGTTTTCAAGGAGCTATCGGCTTATCAGCCTTTCAAAACCTATCTTTCATCAGATAAATTTTGAAAGAGTGGTAAATCTGTTCCAGACAGAGGACGCAGGAAAGGGGGTAATGCGTCACTCCGCAGGATAAATCATTTATGCGACTTTGAAATCAAGCACCTTTTCAATGAGCTTGCTTTCCAAACGGCGACGCATATCCTCATCAACACAGGTATGCGGATAGCCGTAATCATCAAATACTGTTTTTAATGATAATCGGGCAATATATGGCTCATAGTGTGTCAGTACGATACCCATAGCGATAATATCCCCCTGTGAAGCTGACACAATGACAGGATAGGGCAAAAGCCCGTTTTCTTTATGTACAGCACTACTTTTACTCATGCTTTTTTCCCTCCATTCTTTCTCTTAATTCTTTGAGGGCTTTATTACGCTGGTCGTTGACAGTCCTACGAACAATCTTCAACAGGTCTGCAATCTCAACGTCGGTATAGTCCAGAAAATAAGAGAGCAGGACTATATCACGTTTCTTTTCTGGTAGCTCCTGCAAGGCTTCCGCCAGCAATTCGTCCCTCACCGCAATATCATATTCGAGGACTTTGAAATTCTGATAGTCCGTCGAATATTCATCAAAGGTGCATAGCTCATTTTCCTGCTCTGGGGTAAGCTCTGACAATGAAACCTGTACCGTATTCAAATACTGATTGTGTCTTTGAATGTCGATAGCTTCATGTTTCAAAACTCTTTTACAGTAGCAGTCGAATGAACGCTGTTTCCCTTCTTCATGGGAAGTGGCTCTTTTCACAGTTTCACCTCCTTTCGTTTGTCAAAAGGCGGTGATAAAAACCTTTCCTTCCCCCTTTCCGCCATTAGTACGAATGGGAGGTAGTCGATTGGCAATCTTTGAGAAAGAAATTCAGAAAACACAAAAAAGCTCAAACAGGTAAAAAATCCCTTTTGAGCTTCTTTTAATCCAGCCGACCATTTCTGATAAAATTCTACAAAGAATACAGTGCAAAATCCCCATGCACATAAATTGATTTTTTTGATAATGCTTTAAGCAACGCTTGTCCCTTATGATTTCTTTTCAATCTCTAAACCTCCCTTGCGGAAAAGTTCTCTTCAAGAGAACAGGTAAAATTCCACTGGATAATCATAAACGACAAATCCGTCCAAATTCCTACCATATTCCTGTTTTTTTGGCAGGATATGAGAAAAGGTCATTGCAGATCAGCTTTAAGCTGGAGCAATAACCTTTTTCTACGTTTGAGCATTATTCTTTAATTGTTCAAGGCAGTATGCCTGTTTGTCAGCAGGAACATGACTAAGAAAATCATCAATCCATTTCTGATATAATATATCTATTTCTTCATCAATGTAATAGTCTGGGTATTCTTCTAAGATTTCATTTTCTCTGTCAATCTGTTCAGACAGTATATTTGCGAAATCTAAATATTGTTCATTTAAGGCAATCGTATAATTCACATACCCAAGAACCATAGCAAGATAAGTAATGCGTTCAAAATCCTGTAAGCTCATGTCTACTTTACCTGTCAATATATCACGGTCATGTTGACAGCATAGAGATAAGAATATCTTTTCTTCCGTTTTCAGATGTTCCGATTGCTTCATAGCGTGTCCTCCAAACGACTTAATATTTCAGCTTTTTAGCGACTGTATAGACAAATTCTTCTGGGGTAGGTGTCCTGTTCCCAAACAGCCTTTTAAACTCTGTCTGTTTCTCTGGGTCGAGATTGTTCTTTGCGTCCTCAATGGAAAATTCCATTTCCCTTATGACTTCCGCAACCGAAACACCCTCTTGACGGGCAATCGCTTTAAATATCGCTTTTGTATCTCTTTTTTTAAAGCCAATCATACTATACACCTCTTTTCTGCAAATTATGCTTGAAATATGGAAAATGAGTAAAACTATAACTAATGGAATGATTAACTTTATGAAACCATTATAATACAATCTCACAAAGGTTACAATGTATAAAAATACTTTTGTTGAAAGGAGTGTGCCAGCTATGGAGCTTGATTTTAAAGCCATAGGTAAAAGAATCAAAATAGCAAGAATAAGAACAAATCTGACGCAGGAAACCGTTGCTGACAAAATAGGTGTCACTCCGCAACACGTCAGCAATATAGAAACAGGAAATTCCAGTGTCAGTCTGACAACCCTTGTTGCCATTGCAAATCTGCTAAATGTATCAGTAGACGAGTTGCTATGTGATACAGTATTAAAATCAAAGGCTGTATTTATTAAAGAAGCCGATGACATATTCAAGGATTGTAACGAATACGAAGTCAGGGTTTTGGTAGATGTATTGAAAGCTACTAAAAGCTCTATGAGAAACATTAAGTTGTTTGAATCCAGTATGAACAAAAATGAATAAAACCGTAGTTGACAGATCACACGAATGTGAATTGTAACTACGGTTTTTCTTCATTGAATTTGTAGCCTACGCCCCAAACAGTAATAATATACTGTGGATTGTCTGGGGTAGGCTCTATCTTTTTTCTTAGTTTACGTATAAATGATGTGAGATTGCTTCCGTCTGTCATATCTTCATATCCCCATACTTTCTCATAAAGCTGTTCTTTTGTGAATACTTGTCCTTTATGGGAATAAAGAAAATATAGTAGGTCAAATTCTTTAGCTGTCAGATAAACAATCTTTCCATATTCAGTAATAAAAGTTCTTGTATAAGGGTCAATGGAAAATCCTTGTTGTTGCGGTTCGAGAACAACCGCAGAACAATTAAGTTTATCCGACAACCATTTAACAGTTTGATTAAAAATCTGCTCATCATTGTCTGAAAGCGAAACAACTAATATTTTCCCATATGACAACACCTCTTTTTGTTTATTGAATGATTTATTATTCTGATTTAGCACACCATTGATTAGCCTTTTGACTAATATTCCAAAACTTAGAATATTGTCCTTGCATTCTCAATAATTCATTATGAGTACCTTTTTCTACGATTGAACCATTATCCATTACAACAATTTGGTCGGCTTCTTTAATTGTTGTTAGTCTGTGTGCAATAATAATCAAAGTTTTATCACGGACTAATTCGTTGATTGCTTGCTGTATAGCAACTTCGTTGTCGGGGTCGATAGCAGAAGTCGCTTCGTCTAATAAAACAATAGGGGCATTTTTTAATATAGCTCTTGCAATAGATATTCTTTGCTTTTCACCACCAGAAAGATGTGAGCCACTTTCGCCAACTATTGTGTCATATCCGTCTGGTAATGCCATAATAAAATCGTGACAGCAGGCTTTTTTAGAAGCAGTTACCACTTCTTCATGAGTAGCATTTGGATTGCCATATTTTATATTTGACTCAATGGTATCATTAAATAAATAAACATTTTGAAATACGATAGAGATATTTCTTAGCAAGCTATCACAGGTAAGATTCTTTATATTAACACCGCCAACTTCAATACTGCCATTCTGAACGTCCCAAAATCGAGCTATCAGACGTGCCATTGTTGTTTTACCAGAACCAGAAGAACCAACAATAGCAGTCATTGTATTTTGTGGTATTTTCAAAGAAATATTTTTTACAACGTCATTTTTATTATCATACGAAAAAGATACGTTATTAAACACAATATCAAAAGAATCCAAAGTAATATCTTCGCTATCTTCATCAATCATAGGGAATGATTTTATTTTTTCTATTCTATCAATAACAGTGTCCATTGTTCGTATGCTTGCAATAGAAGTAACTAATGTTTCAAGTGGACTGAAAATTTGAAGACTAGCAACAATCATCATGATTGCCGTAGAAACATCAATAATACCTTTACTTGCAAGAAAAGGGACTGATAACAAAATACTAGATATTACCAATTTAAGCCAGCATAACGCAAAAGTGTTCCACGGCAAAAGTTTTACTTCTAAATCATAGGATATATCACTATATTGCTTATAACTATTTTTCACAGCATTAACGCTGTTTCCACTCATATGAAATAGTTTAAATACAGAAATCCCTCGAATAAATTCTAATGTTGCAGAAATAGCGTCTGTTTCTGCATTTTTTTGTAATGGTACAATTTCCGCACTTTTGCTCTGCATTTTATTTAGTATCATTAACGATACTATAAAGCCGAGTGTAAAAATCATTCCTAAACGCCAGTTAAATATCATAAGAAAAACACAAGATATTAACGAGGAAATAACACCATTCACAACCCAATCTAACACATCAGCCGCTTTATTTTCATAATACGTCAAATCAGATGTTAAAATTGCTGTGACTTCTCCTAAAGTTTTTTCACGAAAAAATCCCATTGGAACCCTTTTTAATCTATCGCCAATATCTAATCTTTCTTTTGCTGAAACATAATTACTTGCCCATTCTTGTAAGCGGTAAGTAATTGTTTTTGCAATAGAGCCACCTATTAAACTAATAATCATAATGATAATACATTTATAAATCGTATTAGAAGTCAGTTGATTATTCAAACTATCGTCAAAAAAAACATACACAGCCATATATGGTAACGCCACAAAAATTGCATATATCAATGCCACAAGAATACTCGCTTTGACACTTCTTGCTTTATCGCCAGAAAGTAAAATAATTTTTTTGACTACTCCCCACATAATGACACCCCCTTGCGAATGCTCCAGCCACTTGCTCCAATATGATTATCCCACATAGATTTATAAATCGGACAACTTTCTAACAATTCAGCATGAGTACCATATGCAATTTTTTCTCCTTTATCTACTACAATAATCTGTTGAGAATACATAATCGTTGACAATCGGTGTGCAACAATTATTAAGGTTTTTCCTTTTGTTAATTCATCAATAGACTTTTGTATGAGATATTCATTCTCTGGGTCGATAGCGGAAGTTGCTTCATCAAGAATAACGATTGGAGCATTTTTTATAATTGCTCTTGCAATAGCAATTCTTTGACGTTCGCCACCAGAGAGTTTATCGCCAGCGTCACCAACTTTCGTATCATAGCCATTAGGAAGTTGTCTTATAAATTCGTCGCAACAAGCCTTTTTAGAAGCAAGACATATTTCTTCGTCAGACGCATTAGGTTTTCCCATTCGTATATTTTCTCGAATGGTTATATTAGGTAAAAAGTTGTCCTGTGATACATAACTTATGTAACTCATCAGCTGTTCAAACGGAATATCTTTAATGTCCATATTACCTATAAGGATTTGTCCTTTATCTACGTCCCAAAATCGAGCTATCAATTTCGTTATAGTAGATTTTCCGCTTCCAGAAGAACCTACAATAGCAGTGGTTGTTCCAGCGTTTACTTTAAAAGATATATTGTGTAAAACCTCTTGTTCTCCATAGCCAAATGAAACATTTTTTAATTCAACGCTATTATTATTGATACTAACGAATTTGGAGCTTTGAACCAGTTCGGGAGCATTAAGAATTTCTTGAATTTTGGTATTTGCTGTATATAATTCGTTTATGTGATCTGTGAAGGACACTATTTTCATAATGGGCTGAACAATTCCTAATGATAAAACAAGGCACGTAATAAGCGTGTGCATATCAATAGCACCATTAAATAATAGTATTCCACTCACAGGTAAAACAAAAGCGATTGTTGCTGGCGTAACAACACCATAAACACTTAAATACGGCCACACATGATGAAACCAGCGAACAAGTGCGTCACGGTATTTAATAACTGCATTCTCATATCGTTTCATAGAAGAAGCAGTTTGATTAAATGCTTTGATAATTTCCATGCCATTTACATACTCAACGATTGTAGAGTTCATATTTTCAGTTCCCTCTTGTGTTAGCTGAAATATATCCATTGCATTTTTCCCCATCATCAAGCTCCATGTAACAGCACCAATAAAAATAGAAGCAAGAGAAGCAAAAGCAATTCTCCAATCTAAAACAAATAGATATAATAATACTATAATAGGTAATATTACATTTGGAATAACTTCTGGTATTAAATGAGCCAATGCGTCCTCTAATCTGTCAACCAAATCAATCATATTTTGTTTGAAAGAACCAGATTCTCTGTTTTGAATATATCCCATTGATGTATGCTCTAACTTGTCCACAAGAGAACATCTTATAGAACATAACGTACCAAAAGCTACCTTATGAGAAATCCATGTTGAAATACTATATAATACTTTCTCAATAATTAGCGATAAAGCGGTTAAGCCTGCCAATACTAATATTCGTTCTAATCGAACATTTCCGTCAATTAAATAAATCAGTATTTTTCCCATTGTAATATAAGGAACAATCCCCAAAAATACAGACAATACAGAAATGACAGTAGCAATTATCATTTTACCTTTATAATCGCTTGCAAAATCCAATATTTGAAATAGTGGATTTTTTTGTTTGTTTTTCATTAAAATCTCCTTTCTTTTTGCTCAAGACTAATCGTCATTATTAAAAATAAGAGAGAAAAGTAACTCAAACATAGCGTCTAAAGTTCGAGGAATAGCGTCTTGATGAAGCATATCGTTTGCTTCTTGAATCAAAGCTAATGTTTTCATCAAATTAGCAATTACTTTATAATCAAGATTTTCTTTTACGTTTTCCATATGAATCAAAAAGCTGTCGATTGTTTTAATTTCAATATCAACATCTATTTTAAAATCATCTGGCAACGCCTTTTGTAATTTAGATTCATCTTCCGTTGTCAGATACGGATAAATAGTATCTTCGCCAGAATACAAATATTTCAAATATTCTTTAGCTTCACTGACCGTCATTTTTTCTCGACCATTCAATATTTGTCTGAATTTAACCATAGCTTTTTCACGTTGAAAGCAAATGATTTCATAAATAAATTCTTCTTTTGTTCCAAAAAAATTGTAAAAAGTACTTCGACCAAGACCAACTGCTTTCGTTACTTTTTCAACTGATGTATGGGTCATACCATACTGTTTTAATAACTCAAAACCTACAGATAACATTTCATTTTTTAACTTTGTTCGTTCTTTTGCTGAAAATATTTGTGGCATAATATTTCTCCTCCTTATGAGATATTTCAATTTCAAGCGACGATTATTTTTAAAATTGTCGCATAAGAAGTATAACATATCCCCTGCAATTATTCAATAAAGCAATACTTACAGGGGTGTTAAAATGTCTATTCAAAATACAACAAAAGAACGAATTATTTTGTCTTAGTATAGGTCAACATCCAGTTACCCTCTAAATCACTAAATTCTAGGGTACTGCCATTATCTGAAAATTTATACTGCGTTACCTCAGCAGAGCCATCTTCACCGATAGCAACATAATAATCTTTATAGACAAAGTACCCAAATGTACCGTCCTTTTTGCCATCTAAATAGGTAGTTAAGTTTCCATCTTTATCAAATTCAGATTTTGCAACACCAGTAATTCCTTGTTCTACATATACGTCAAAATCACTGAAATCAGCTTCCCAAGTTCCAACAAAATTGTTGGTATAATCCATTACTGTATTTGAGTTGGATTTATCCTCTGCCGTGCCACAACCAGTAAGTCCAAAAACTAACATAAATACAGTTAAGAAGATTGTAAAAATTTTTTGGTTTTTTGCATGTTTTGTCCTCCTTACGACAATTTGTTATATATTTAGCGACAATTAAATATAATATTGTCGCTAAATATAGGTTAGCATAGACTAATCAGATTGTCAATATAAATAAGGTGTTTTATTACTGACTATTTTTATCTAATGATTTGCCAGTTCCCGTCCTTATGGAGCGTCAAGTCAAACTGTGAAATCTGTGTTGCTTTTGTCTGGTTATCAATGAATTTCACGGACACTTTGACTTTTACATTGTCCCCGTCCTGTATGAACACGGGATTGATAAGCTCTGAATACAGATAGTCGCCGTTTATCGGTTCAAGCACATTTCCATTCACATAATAGGCAAGTTCCTTTTCTGTTGCCGTAGGGTAGAGCTTGAAGAATGTTTCCAAGAAAGACGTTGCGTCCTGCATGGTAACAGCGTCAACGCTTCCGTCGGTTTCTGTGAGCTTTGGTTCATAGCTGGATTTTTCATACGCTGGGGCAAGGGTCGGATTCTTTACGATAACCATATCCCCGTCAGCGTCCACATGAACAGCTACGGTATAGGTTGCCTTGACCGCTTTCGTCTGGTCGCCCTCGGTTATCTGCTGATCTACTTCGTAGGTAGTGATAAACTCGCTGTCGCCCGACTGTTCCACGCTCCATATGATAACGTCACTGACCGCAGAGCTGGTCGGTATGTCCGTTCTTATGGTATCAGCGTTCAAGTCCTGCAATTCCTGTGTCAGATAATGACTGATAGCTGATGTACGGGCGTCAATCGCTTCTTGACTGTTGTTCCATGTATAATAGGACTTTGCAAAGTTCTTGACAAAATTCTCAATGCCGTTTGTATCATTCAGCTTTAGCTGTATGATTTCTTTCTCATGGACGGTGTGCATATCAATAGCGGTAAAGTTCTTATAGACACCAAACGCCAGACTTCCGATAAGCACCGCCCATAATACAATGACGGTTTTCTTATGTGTCCCGATTTTCATGGTCGGCACTTTCTTTTCCTTGACTGTTTCAGCCTTTTTCTCTTTTTTCTTAAACATGATTTTCAAATCCTTTCTATTGTTTGATTCGTCCTGCACCGATTAAGTGCTGTTGCCAGTAGGAGCTTGTAAGGTCTGCATATCCGATAGGGTCGCCAGCATGATACATCTTGTTATTGCCGACGTAGATTCCAACGTGCGTCACATAAGTTCCTGCATTGTAAGTTGAGTGGAAAAATACAAGGTCGCCAGCTTTTGCCTGTGACAAGGATATGTGCTGTGTCACATCATACTGTGCCTGTGCGGTTCTCGGTAAGCTGATACCAGCCTTTCCGTAGCACCACTGAACCAGACCCGAACAGTCAAAAGACGTGTTAGGGTTGCTACCGCCGTAGACATATTTCCACCCTTGATATTTCAGAGCTTCATTCATTATCGCCTGTGCCGTTTTATCATCAAACTGTGCGACGGTCAGATATTGACTGACAAGCTCCACATAGAACATATTCCCGTATTTGTACCGCCAGCCACCGTTACGGGCAACGGCTATCGGGTTGGAGTAGGTCACTTTTGCACCGCCCGATTTATCCTTTGCGAAATTCTGTGCAAGCTGGAAGCTGTGCTTTTTCCCGTTCCTTGCCACATAATCAATGTAACCGCCCCCGTATAGTGATAGGTAATTCTTTGATATTATCTCCGAATTTTCCCCCACTCTACACCGTACATGAGACTTTCACCTCATACGGCGTGCCATCTACTCCAATGTATCTATTTTTCTGATTGATTAGCCAGTTCATGTAATTCTATACATAACTTCCTTTTTTGTTCTGATAACTGATACTTCTCCATTAGATTGTCAAGTTCTTTTCTATCCCTTTTATGAATTGCTTTATGAAATGGTAGTATCATAATAATAAGATTGTTATATTTGTCTGTTCCACCATATTTCAAGGGAACTTTATGATGACACTCCCAATCCCTCAACGTTAATTCTTCGCCACTGATTGCACATTTTCCATATTGAGAGATAAATTTTGAGATACGATTATCGTTATATTCAATAGAACGATAATCACAATAATATCTCTGTATGTGTATAAGAACTTCCCTGCTCACCGCTTTTAGATTATTGTGTATCAAGGCTCTTCCTTCTTTTGTATATGGACAGATATTTTGATTGAATTGTATCGCATACCTGTGTTTCCATGTGTATATAGGAATGATAATCATATCGTGAGCTTTATACCATTTTGGATTATACCTGCCATAACGTTTTAAAAGTGTTATGGATAAATCTGCTTTACTCGCTGGTCTCCAATCTCTTCTCAGCCTGTTGTATAAAGATTTTGTAAGGTGTTGACTCATATGGGCTAAATCTCTGTTTACGTGCGTGGCTACTTCATAGTAATTATGGATTCCCATTACTACCGTATTATATTTCCACACTGCGTCACGTGATTGTTCCTTTGCAATCCTTTTAATAGATTGTTTTAGTTTATCATGTGCATGTCTGATTGCCTTGTCACTCATGTGACTATAAGCCACATAACCATTTCTTTTTGGTCTTACATACATAGTAAAACCCAGAAATTCACTTCGCTGTTTTCTAAGATTGACTATTTTTGATTTTTCGGGACTGATTTCCAATTTCAATCTTCTTTCAATAAAATCTTGCGTAGCATGATACAATCTCAATGCACTCGGATAATCTCGACAGAAGATTTTAAAATCATCGGCATAACGAACCATATAGCAATGTTTTAGATTCTTCCTTTGTCTCATCAAGGCTCTTCTTGCACCCTTATGTGTTGTATATTCTCTTATAGTTTTGATTGTTTCCCACTGATTGCTAATCCACCAGTCAAGTTCATTCAACACAATATTTGCCAATAACGGACTTAATATACCGCCTTGCGGTGTTCCTTTTATCGGCTTACCCTCTCCGATAATTTCTGCTTTTAATAAAGTGGAAATTATGGAAAGCAGTTTCTTTTCTCGTATTCCCATTGTCCACATTTGTTTTAGCAATTTTCCATGATTTACATTATCAAAAAATCCTTTAATGTCCATATCAACACAATAATGGTATCCGTTCCCTTTATTATTCATAAAATGATTTGCTCTTGCTATTGCATGATGAGCACTTCTGTTTGGTCGGAATCCGTAACTGTGTGGATGAAATTTTGCTTCACATATAGGTTCTAAAATCTGAAGAATACATTGTTGGAATAACCTGTCCCATATAGCGGGAATGCCTAACGGTCGTTTCCGTCCATCAGGTTTAGGGATATACACTCTTCGGACTTTTTCAGGTTCATACCATTTGAACATTTCCCGTATTTTTGTTACAACTTCCTCAACTGTCAAATCTTCGATGTCAGCTATTGTTTTTCCATCAACACCAGCAGTATGACTGCCCATGTTCTTCTTTATATTCCGATAGGCTAATCGGATATTTTCTTCACTTTCCATAAGCTTTGTCAGCTTATAAAAGTTATTTCCATTCTTGCTTTGCATATATAATTGGTCTAATTTAGACTGCATATCATAATACTCAGCGTACCTTAGTTTGTTTGTCTTTTTAATAAGTTGGCTCCTCCTTAATTGAGGTTTGCCCTTTTTAGTCTCACCAGAACCTTATTCTAACAACTTACTAAGAAGAATGAATGATACATCTTTCATAGACTAGTGACCGTCCCTCCACGTTTGTTAGACGCTTCATCAGTACCATGTCACCGCTTTCACTGCCATAAATAAAGTTATACTTCTGCTATTTTCACAAAAGATTTCCTTTCAACCACTTCATAGAAGATATTTTCTCCATGTTGGCAGCTTCCAACGTTCCATTACTTTTATCTTTACATATACTTTTAGGATTCTCCTTTGAGCCTGTCAGCTTGTTACTGCCTTTAACAATAAACGGATTTTCATAACAACTAATCTTACTCGTCCGCACTGACACCACGCACGTGGCATACACATTTCTGTGCATTAGGGTTATAGACCCGTACATTCGGAGATTCGTCAGGTTCGTCTCGCCAATAGTTTTGCGAACCCATTCTATCCATGAGTATTTTATAGACTCCCGGTCTATGGGTGACACCGCCCACCTCTGAGCAGATTTCGTAGCATTTGATAATGCTTTACGGTCACTTTCAACCGACTTCACCGAGCTTCATACGGTTCATGTTAATATCAACTTTTCCCGCATGTCGGAGTATTAGAGGAAACCCTTTGTGGCGTTACCCACTCATTTGATTTCTCAAAGTAATAGTTCTAAACAGCACTTGCTGTCTGCCTAGCCTTTTCAGCTAGGAACGTTTCACACAATTGTAGCTCTGGACAACGGTATTCATATCACAGCCTTTGCTTTGTGCAGAAGAAAGCAGGGAAGCAAAATATTTGCACCCCTGCTTGATAGATTCCTCCGTCCCTAATGAGTTGGGCGGTAAGCCCATGCTTTCTGACGACTGCATAACGTCAGTAGCCGTCCCTCCGCTTTCCACCTGTATAATCGCCATGAGATAAGGGACATACTCGGAAATGCCGTATTCTTTCGCATATTTTTCTACGGTTGGCTGATGTTTTAAAACTTCCGCTGACAGGTTCATTCCCGTAACGCCAGAAGAATAGCTGACGCTTCCGTCGTCGTCCTCAGCACTAATCAAAATTCCAAAGAACAGCAGTATCGCAAAGAGAATCGGAAAAATGCTACTCACGATAGCGATATGCTTTATTCTCATGGTTTACGTCCTTTCTTTGGCGTACTGCCTTTTGCTGGTGTGGATTTCTTCTGTACCTGTTTTGTCTGCTGGCTCTTGACGGTACGCTTATTTTTAACAGCCTGTCTTGTGGTCTGCTCCCTTACGGCAGAAGATTTTTCCGACGGCTTCATGCTCGGACGCTGTATAGTTTCCTTTGGCTCTGGCACTTTGGAAACAGCACCGCCTGTTACGGGACGCTCTTTTACTGTCGGCGGTTTCTCTGTATCAGCACTCGGCGTTTTAGAAGTGACAGGACGTTTTTCTGATTTTGCGGAAGCTGTGACAGGTCTTTCATGGGGACGGGTAGCTCCTGCTGTCGCTGATCCGTCCGACCTTTTCGCAGACTGCCTTTCTTCCTGTGCTTTCTGCATAGTCATTCGCTTATCCGCAATACTCTGTCTGTGCTGGTTGAGCTTATCCGCACGTCCAGCCTGTCGGTCTTGCTGTTCCTTAATCACGCCACGCTTGAAATCAGACACGTTTTCTTTTGCTCTCTCTTTGGCGGAATGAACCGCATATCCAGCCTGTGTCGGCATATCCTTGACGGATTCCTTAACAGCGGTTGCCTTATCACGGATACGGTTTTTCGTATCTAATACCGCACCTACGGCAGAGCCAGCCTTACTTCCCATAGAAGAAGCGGTATTGCTCCTTTGTGGTTTTGATGTGCCAGAACGGGAAGAACCGCTGGTGTTAGAGAGCATAGAACCAGCCACCGCACCAGCTCCAGCACCAGCACCGACAGCCCTTGCAAGCCGTCTTTCCATTCGCCTTGTCCTGTGGCGTATGAACATCATCGGACGGCGGAACATTCTACGCCCCATATTTTGGCTGTCGCTGGCATTAAGGGAAAACATACTCATCAAATCGCCCAGCTTCATATAGATTCCTGCAAAGGTCACTATCTGAAGAAACGCCACCATGAAAAACGGGTAGTCGTCTGACATATTGTAGAACATACTGGAAATGGAAAATGCTACCGTCACTATGAGCGTGATTCCTGCCCTTGTCATTATGGTATTGAACACACGCACGATTGCCTGTTTTGCCATGTTCTCATAGGTCGGTATCATAGAAAGTAAAAAGCTGACAGGCAGGAACATGGCGAAAATGATAAATAATATCTGGGAAAATATCATCATGCCCGTAAGCAGGAATACGAATACCGTTATCCCCAGATTGAAGATAAGCAGGAAGAACACCATTCCCAGACGGTTCATAACCTGTGGAATCGTCAGATTGTCATTATCAAAGGTTTCGATTTCTGCTATGACAACATCTTCCCTTGTTTCCCCGTCGTCGTCGGACGGGCTGACGGAAACGAGAGCTTCCACACGGTCAGTCCCGATTTCCTCCTTATTGGAATCTCCAAACTGCAACAGTAGCCACGGCTGTTCGACCTGTATCGAAAACAGGCTGTCCCTTATCAAATCCACACTGTCTTTTCCCTCGCTGTCCGAGCCAGCCAGCATGATTTTTGTTCCCAAGTCAAGGGAAGCCGTGCTGATGTCGGACGAAAAATCATTGACTTTTTTTATGTAGTCGGGAGCGTAAGCGATAAAGGAAGCCGATACCAGAAATATCACAAGAAAATTCGTGACCGCATGAATTGCTTTTGTCGTTTCCCTTTTGATAAGCCCCGTATAGGCAACATAGATTCCCACAACGAGAATAATCATCAAGAGAAATCCGACGTAGAATCCAGAAGAAGAAAAACCGCTTTTTGTTACGCCAGCTATGGTCTGTATGCTCTTTCCGATACTGTCCGCCATATCGTTAATAAAATCCAGCTTGTAGGCTTCCTGTACCACATAGCCTGTCGCATTGCTAAGGTACAGGCTGATTATCCAGACAAAATTAGTGATACAGTATAAGCCGTACTGAACGGACTTCCCGATACCGTCCAGCCAGTTCCACGGAAGCCACGACCAGCTATTATCCACATAGAAGTCAAGCTGGTAATTGGATAGGGGATATTTGGAGTACAGATTTTCCGCACTGACTGTATCGTCCACAAGTCCCGTCGCATGAGCCACAGTCCCCAAGAGCGACAGCGTGACAACCGTTGTCGCTATGACAATCACAGCCACCTTGACAAAATGAAAGAGCTTCTTTCTGGTAAGAAGCCCCTGTAATCGTTCTTTCATTTACCCCACCTCGCTTTGCTTCACTGGCGGTCTGGTATCGAAAGCGTGTAGCAGTTCTTCAAAGACAGGGTGTATCTGCACCACACCGACACGCCCGTATAAATCCTGCAACAAGCACTGTCCGTTTTCCAAGTCACGCAGGCGTTTCTGGTTGTTCTCGTCCTCCTTGTCAATCCCGAAAAATTCCAATGTCTGCTTAATCTCGTTTATATCTGTACTACGGAAAGCAAACTTCAAACCGATATTGTTTTTCAGACTTTCCTTTGATACGTCCCCAGAGCTTTGCGTCACAAAGTACACGCCAGCCTGCATAGCACGTCCAGCACGCACCAGCTTGTTTGACAGTGTTTCGCCCTGTGCCACATTTAAGAACGCCCACGCTTCGTCAAGGTCAACGATTTTGAAAATGCTCCTGTCTGAATGAATAAAATCCAATGCAAAGGTACTGATAACGATTAGCATTGACACGGACAAAAGCTCAATCGTTGTGTATTCCTCAAAGGTCGTGTCCTTATCGGGCAATACAAGGTCTGCCACCTGTATAATATTGAGCTGGTTGTCAAGGCTGATTGCATTTTCTACGTTGCCGTCCGAAAACAGCAGATGTGCAAAGTCATAGTCCGTAAAGCTGTCGATATGGTCGGCTATATTGCGTGAGATAGGCGTATCTTCCTTGCGTAGCTCGTCTATCACATGGAGCAAGCCCCTTGTCGGACTTTGAGCCACGGAACGGACAGCCTTTCTAAGTACGGGGAATTTTTCGCCGTCCCTAGAGGAAATTCCTGTAAGGAATGTAAGTATGTCAATCGCCAGACTTTCAGCGTCCTTGACATTCTTCATAATCACGAACGGGTCTAACAGTCCTTTATTCATGGAATCGCTGGTAAGGTTGACAATGTTTATCTCATGGGCGATTTCTGGAAGCGTTTCTTTCCAGCTCCCACGCTCACTTTTTGGGTCTAATATGACTGCCTGTCCTCCAAACAGCACGGAATAATAGACAATCAGATTGTTGCAGAACGATTTCCCACCGCCAAGCGAACCGACAAAGGCAGAAGCTAGGGCATTGGTAACAGTCCCCTTGATACCCTGTGAAGCAAGGGACGGTTGCAGATAGACATTGCGTCCCGTATCAACGGAATAGCCGATATAGATACCTGTGTTTTCCCCTAACTGCTGTGTCGCCCCAAAACCAAGCCCAGCCAGAAAGTCCGATTTCACATACTGTACATAGTCATTGATGTAACGCCTACTGGCTGGAAGAAATTCAGAATGAAGTCCCAGCATATCCCCAGCAGGACGCACCAGCTTGACGTTCAAATCGTCGTAAAAGTCCCTGACTTCATCACAACGGCGTTTCAGCTCGTCAAGATCGGGTGCTGACACCCGTATGACGTAGCTTAACTTGTACATACTTTCCTTTGTCTGGTCGAGGTCAGCTTCCAGCTCGTCCACGCTGTCTAATGCATCCACCACATTTGAGCTGGTTTCGCTCCCCGACTGATAGGCGTGATTGTCCAAGTCTTTCAGCTCCTTTTTCTTGTTTCTGACCGTTGAGAGAGCTTTTCGGTTTTCCACGATTTCTACATTCATGGACGTATCAATCGGGAACGTAAACTGCTGTTGCTGGAAATAGAAGATTTCCGACGACGGGAAGTCCAGCTCCCCGACAATCGCATTGACCGTAAAATACGACACATAGCTTTCCGTGTCCTCATGCTCCAAGCGGATATATCGCTGGCTTTCTTCGATAAGGCAACGGGTAGGACGTACCAAGTCATAATACTTGATAAGCGTTTCTTTCTTCATTTTCCTTTTAGGTAAGGAATACTCATAATCTTCATAAGCCACGCCGTCCCTCCCGTAGATATGCTCTATCAGATACCCGAAATCGTTCTTTTCCAGACGGCGTATCTTGAAGCGACGGGAAATCTTGTTTTCCAACAGCTTTTCCATTTTCATGTAGCGGTTGATTTCATCATTGCTTATGGAAACAAAATCATTCATCAGCGTGTGGTTGACTTCCCCAATAAACTCCTTAAATGTCAGAAAGGCAGATTGCTTCATACTGTCAAGACTGACATTCTGCTCCGTAACCATGAGCTTAAAGCCAAGAAAAAAGCGGTAATCCACTTGATTATCGCCAATCATGGAAACGAGGGCTTCCGTCTGTTCATCAATTTTCTGTACTGCCACGTCACGCAGGCGTCCCGTAACCAGCTTCTTTGACTGTTCCTGTATGCTTCTTATGGAGCTTTCCGTCGCTATCTGCAAAGCATGGATTTTTCCCTCTCTATTCTGGGCGATAAGCTGACGGAAGTTGTCATGCACAATGAATTTCTGTTCCGCTGATAAAAAGCTGTAATTGTAGGGGATAAGCTCATAGTAGGCGAACACTTCGCCGTCCCTGTTCCAGACAAGGTTGTTGTCAATATATTTTATGTGGAACATACATCACACTCCTAACTGCCGTGATAGTTTCATTGAATTTCTGCTTATGCAGTTTCACGGCTTTTCCTGCATAAGTGATTTTTGGTCTAAGTGCATAGGTTATCTGGGATTTTAGGAAGCTGTAAGGCTTCTTGCCGTCAAAGGTCTTTTGTGACATAAACCATGTAAGGGCAACGGGAATCCCAAAGTATTTCAAAAATGCCCCGTCAATCATGGATAACGGCGGTAAGTCCCCAAACAGAATGATGATAAATTCTGTAATGACAAACCACGTTATTTGGGTAAAGGTAACGGGAAACGGGAGGTTGAAGTCATTGATTGCATACAAAACTTTTTCCACGTTCCAGATACCCGTATAGCTTTTGATTTTTTTCATGTACCTGTATCAATCCTTTCCTAGAGTAATACGGACAGTCAGCAGGTCTGGCCGACTGCCCGTTTCATGTAAAAAGCTGTCAGTAGAACCCGTACAGGTTCAGATCTGACAGCTTATCTTTGAATCTCACACATACCGTAGCTGGTTTCGATAAAATAGCCCTCGATTTCCAAGTCACGTCCGTAGGCTTCATAGTCAATGTAATATTCCAAGCTGGGCGGTATATCCCCAAGCGTATGCAGTTCGTCCACATAGTAGCGTGCGACATCTTCCATGCTGTCGCAGTCGGGATAGAAATATATCTGGTCTTTATGTTCTACAACACCCTCAAGGCTTCCATAGTAAGAGATAAAGTCGTCCAGACTGTCAACGACTTCTTCTGGAAGTTCCTCTATCATTTCATACATACGGTTGAGTTCATCAATCGAAATATATTCAGATACTTCACAGGGGAAGTTGTCTGTATCATGGACGGCATATTCTTCATATTCGCCATTTAATCCGATACGCTCCTTGATTTCCTCATAGTCCAGAGGAAAAGAGAACCAGTCGCCCACCAAGTAACCCTCGTTGTATTTGCCGAGATTCGCAATATATACCCTCATATCGTCTACCATAGGCAAACACCTCTTTTACGGTAATTCATAGATACCGTGGTCGGTTTCAACAAATGTCCCGTTGTCGTCAAGGTACTGTCCGTAGGCTTCAAAATCAAAGTAGCGTACACAATCCTCTGATAATGAGGTAAACGCTGGATTTTCAGCCAGACAGCGACGGGCAATGTCCGTCATGCTGTTGCAGTCGGGATAATGGATAATGTCATAGCGGTGCTGGTGCAACTCGTCCAGACTGGAAAAATGGCACATAAGCTCGCTGTATTCGTCCTGCAATTCTGACGGTAAATTCTCGTACATATCGCATAAGTCATTCAATCGCTCAACGGGCGTATCTTCGCCCACATCATCAGCAAACGGCACGTCTTTTTCTATGATACGGTAAGCGTCGGAATCCGCTTCTATGCCGAGGGTTTCTTCGAGTTCTTCTTCATCAATGGGAAGCGTAAACCATGCAGAACGTCTTTCACTGTCTGCTGACTGTTTCGCTTCAATCAATACTCTTAATTCATTCAATCGTTTTCACGTCCTTTCTCTGTAAAACCTGTGCTATGACGGTGTACGGGACACCAAATACATAGCGTGAAAAATCTTCTAACTGCTGTCGGGGATAGTCGGCAAGGGATAAGAGTTTCACTTCAAACCAGACCGCACGCTTGCAGTAGGGCAAATCGGAAATGTAGCGACACCCTGTTTTTGCCAGCATATCCGAAAAAATATCTTTGTGTATCATTCCTTGACCTCCTTTCTTCCCCCTATGTCCGAAGTCCCACAGGGGGAAAGGCAGGTTTGCGTATCACGCAAACGCTGGATTCTAAGCACCAATAATCTTATTGAATAGCTGTAACAGTACGTCTTTGACACCGCCAGCATTGAATACAAGACCGACAGAGATTAAGGCAACCACCAAGAAGCCAATGAGCTTTGAAAACTCACGCTTGAAACCTAAGTAGATACCGATTACCACGATTGCCATTAGCACTAAGCTCTGTGCATTTGATAAAAACCAAGTGTATAAATTCTGTCCGAAATTCATTTGTCATTCCTCCAATCATTTATTTTTTCCATTCTTTTGTCAGCTTCCTTTCCTGCCTGCAACAAGCACATGAGGACAACTCCGAAGATTGCCCCAGAAGAAAAGAGCAGAAATTTACTCAACACGTTCCACATATAAAATTCCTCCTTTTTTATTTCAGCACGATTTCCTCTGTGGAAGTCGTCTGTTGTTTGATGATTTTTTCGTGCTTCTCCGAAAGTTTCGCCTGTTCCTCGATATGCTTCAAAAAATCCGTACCGTTTCCAGCGTCTATCTTTTTCAGCATTTTCAAGGTCGGGGCGACCTGTCTTGCTATCCAGCTCATTGTCCTTTCAAGCGTATAGGGTTCTGGCTGTGTCGTCAGCTTCAACGGAGGTCTGTCCTTTCCGATAAACCAAGACCAGCGGTCATTGAGCTTCCATTGGTTCTGACTTTTGCCAGCTTCCTTGTCAACGAATTTGATATAGCGGTTAATAATGGAAAATGCCGTCTGTTCAGCGTCATACGTTGTCAGCAAATCACGGACGGCATAATAGGCACGCTCATTTTTGAGTCGTATCTCAAAACGGTTCTTTATGGGGGATTCCTCAATCGGGATTCCCAGCTTGACATACTGCTCGTAGTTCTTTTCATAACAGCAGAAGTACACCTCGCTTTTCAGAGAACCGATATACAGCGTGTGTCCCATTCCTGCCTTGTCCTGTTCGTCGTGCTTGACAAACTCGCCCGAAGCATAAGACTTGAAGCTACGGAACAGGGAAACACATTCACGGTATTTGCATTTTTCCATAAGCTCTGGAATATCCAGAATACCCGTTCTGTCATTTATCGCTAAGTCGATACGCTTCATCACACCGCCCTCTATGAGAGCGTCCATGAAAAAGTCATACCAGCTTCGCTCCTGTGCCAGCAGATAGCTTTCAAACTGGCGACAGCCTTTGCCCTTTAATTCCAGAAGCACGCCTTTTTCCTGCTCCTGTGAAGCATAGACGAACACGTCCCCGATATAGTAATGCTCGGCGTAGGTGTAATGCCCGTAATCTTCATGGAGCATATATTTGATGTTCAGCTTCAAAATGTCATGTATAACGTGCTGAACATCTGTGGTAGGAAAACGGATTCTCACATAGTCAAACAGCATAGTTAAGGGATTGTCTGGATTGAATTTTTCCAGAGCTTCCATGAGCTTGTCCCTCACTTCCTTTGACGGTCTGACTTTCCCCATTTCCATGCGGTTTAGGTACTCACGGCTGATACCAGCCATGATTGCAAGCCTGCTTTGCGATACCCCAAAGGACAACCGCTTTTCCTTTAGGGCGTTTATCCAGTCATTCTCATTCAGTTGTTATCCCTCCAATCGCAGATTGTGAAATTTTTAAACACAGGTCACAATCAGAAGAATTTATCAAAAATCCTTGTACCTTGCGGATTTGGTGATGTTTTTTTGACTGTTTCCTGTTGATTTGTGCCCCTCTGTTAGATAATGAGGGGCTTGTTTCTGCTGGCGTGGCTGACGCCACACCAGCAACGGCTAGTCCGTGCCGTCGCCTTTCGCTTCGCACGTCGCCGTCCCGTCCTGCCTTGCATATGCAAGAGAACCTATGGTCTGCAAAAAATCATATCCTTTCGGGACTAAAGGCGTGTAAAATTCACTTATGATGCTTGTTCCCACATCACAATAGCCACGCCCTTTGATACGCTTCTGGAAAAACTGTTTTTTCACATCAGAACCAAACAGCATACCGTAACCTAATTCGCTGATACGTCCCAACCCTACACGGAAATTGAAGTTATCTCTGATACCGTCCGAGAAATATTTTGCGTCTGGTCGCTGGCAGGCAACGATAAGGAAATACCCTGCTTGTCGCCCCAGCATGACGATTTTCTTTAACTGGCTAAGTAAACTCACGCTTTCCTTTGTCCCCAGCATTTCAAAAAACGCCACATATTCATCAAAGATTAAAAAGCAGGGCGGTAAGCTAAGATAGGCGTAGTTTTCTCCCGTTTTATAGTTCGGGTGTTGCTTCATTTCTTCGCTTCGTTGTACCATGCCCTCATAAAAGGCATTGACGCAATCAATCATTTCTTCTTTAGTGTGATACACGTTTCCCATGACTGTTCCCAAATCTGCAAGGTCAGCGTTCTTTGGGTCTAAGATGTAAAGGACAGCGTTGGTATGCAGTAGGGCTTCAATGAGCGTCAGCAGAAAATAGGTTTTACCGCCACCAGTCCCACCAGCAATCAGAGCGTGAGGGAGTGCGTCATATTCCCAGACAAGATTTTTCATCAGTCTAAGACAGCCGTTTTCTGCCTGTACTTCATCAATAGTAATGCGGTTTGCTATCATGTCATAAAGCAGGGTATATTTAATATAGCCGTCATGTAAGGTCTTGTCGGTCAGCTCGCAATACAAGCCACTTTCCAATTTATCCTCTAACCGTAAAAGTTGGTCTTGATATTTTCCTAATGTGATTTCACAGCGGATATGAAGCAGTCCCTTTTCCATTTGATAATAAATCTTTGGAACCCAGACGATTTTTTCCCTTGATCTGCTTTGCAGGTCAGTAAAAAAACCGCTGTCTTGTACGGTATCGGCTTCATACCACTTATTTTCCAGTATCATTCGTGCCAGCTTTTGACGGTGCAGGAGCTTCTTGAAATTGTCGTAACAGAAGCGGTAATACAGAAAAGCGACCAATGCACAAACACCAGTCGCTATCAGTATAGTTATGAAGTTGTAAGGGGAAAGCGTCAAGCCGTTGTCTAACAAGCTGAAATGTTCCCAATCGGTACGTATGAGCTGTTTTATATTCAGTAGCAGGAGAACCGCCACGAATACAATCAGAAGCGTTCCCAATGAAAAGCGATAGACGAGGTTCTTATCGCTGGCTCTGATACGGTGTCCTTTATTCCAAATTATTCGCATAAATCAATCACTCCAATCTTAAATTTAAGTATGAAAAAAGCAGTCAATCTTAAAAGACTGACCGCTTTGTGTGTATGAATATGAAGTTGTTACATTGTAGGGTATGTTCATTATATATGCTTTGTTGTTTTAACTCTTGATTGTGCAATTTCTTCAAATAGCTGTTTTTCGTTTAGGTCTTTAAAAACTCTTTTGGGAATTAACGTATATAATCGTGGTGCTTGAATTAAGTAATAAAAATCATGGCTTTCCCATAGTGCAGAGTAAATGTCCCACTTCACTTCTGAGTCAATGCTTTGTGTTTTAAATTTAATGTTTTCCTTAGAAAATACCAGCGTATATTCCTCATGATATTTTGCAGTTTGTTTGAATTTCAGTATAGGCATTAGGATATATAAATAGCTTCCCAATGCAGTTACAACAATTATCAATCCAAATATTAAAATACTAAATACGCTAAAAGATGAGAACAGCATATAAACGACTGACAGCAACAAAAATACAGCGACTAAAGCAATATCATATTTATGTATAGTTTTACTAGAAATTAAATATTGCCTTTCTGCTTTTATATATTCACTTTGAGTATATTGAAATCTTAACTCTACTGTTTCCAAAGGTATTCCCCCATTCGTCATATAAATAATCTTTGCTACAATTTCAAATTTGAAAATCACTTTTTCTTGATAAGTTTCAGTTTTATATTTCTCCTTTCAGCAATCTTCTGAAACACCTCCACCACATACAAGCATTGTGCCTTAAATGGTAGTAAGGTCAATTCGTCATTGGATTGTATTTGTTTCATTGCTCCTTGTAATTCTGAAAGTTCTAATAAATTGACTGCCACACAAAAGAAAGTCTTTCTACGCCCGTCATTATAGTTAGAAAGTAAGTAAGAAAGAATTTGTGTTTTTTCCTGCTGTTCAAGATTATATTGCTCAATGCCTATGTTTTTTGCTCTTTCTAAATCTGCTTTTCGCCGTTTATGCGTGATGAAAGAATCATAATCATCAATGTGTTGATATTTTTCGCATGGATATTGTTTGCATTCATAGCAATATTCAATCTGTCCATGTTCAAGACTACATTTTGCAATTCTGCATGATTGATTACCATTGCCACAACCGCCACAGTAATTTCCCAAAAGCATAGGGCATAGTCCGCAATTCAATCCGCAAAGAGAAAATAATTGGTTTTTTCGTTCAAATCCTTTCATAGTACCAGTCTCCTAACTTCAAATTTATCTTTGTATTTATTGACTTTTACAAACTGGGATTTATCTGGCAGACTTGTTTATCCACTCATCAAGAAATTTCATTTGTTCTTCCGTGTGAAACCAATGCTCTCCGTTTCTCATAACAGTAAGTGTTGCATTAGTTTGTTTTGTAAATTCAGATATAGTTGCATAAGAAGTCAAGTTATCTTTCTCACCAAATAAAATATTTGTTGGAATTTTCCATGTAGTTGGATTTTCTTTTACATAACAGAGATATTCCCATGAGAGTGTTTCTCCAAAAGTTGTTTTAATTTCTTTTTTATCTCGAAGTTCATCTTCTGTAACATTTGCCCAATACATCATATCTGCAATCAGTTTTTCCATATTCACAATAGGTGAAATAAAATATGCTTTTTCTATTTGCTTATCTGATAAGGCGTTCATAGCGAAATAGGCACCTATGCTATTTGCAACTATTTGAACAGATTTGTAATGTTTGCAAATCAAATCAAAAAGTGATGGAAATTCTTCTTTTGCTTCCCATGGATATTGTGCAGTATAGTTGAGTCCAACCACATCACAATCACTAAAAAGAGGTTTGTAATGTGAAGACTCCTCTGCATTTCCACCTTTACCATGTATATAAATAACTACTTTATCCATAATAGTTGTCCTCCTCAACTTCCGATTTGTATACTAAATTGAAGTATAAAATCATCATTTCCTGTTGGGCTTTCTTTTTATTCCCAATAATTTAACCAAATCATTAAATAAGATTGTATCTGTTGGCTCAAACATCAACCATTTTCCGTCATGATAGGTTTTTGTTTCATCATAAATTTTTTGCACTTCTTTTGAATAACTATTTCTATCTGTATCAAATTTTAATCGTTCATCTTTCCCTAAGATAATCATAAATCCTACACAGTTTTCCCTTGCGTACAATGCACAAAGCGTTTTTCCGCCACGACGATATTTATACTCATAAGTCCACGCTTTACCACCTTTGTTCCATAAACATTCCATGTCATACTTTTCATCAATTAAGGCACACAGTTTATTCCATATAGCATATAATGATTGCCCGACTAAAGCAGTCATTTCTTCTGCATTAGGTATTTTATCCAGCATACTCATTTCTCCTTTATAACTTCTTATTTATCTTTGTATTTATTGACTTCTACAAACAAGAATTTATCTCATACAGGCATTTATAAATTTCATAGGCACGTCCATGCGTTCTGCAACTTGTTCTGGTGTCATTCCGCTATTTAAGAAACGCTTGCATACTATTTTCATGTTTTCTCCAACTTCGATAATATGTTTATCTGGGTCATAAAAGCGGACTACACGTTGTCCCCATGAATGTTCTATAATAGGGTGGACATATTCAATATCATATTCTTTCAGCCTATCAGCAAATTTATCAAAATCATCTTCTTCAAAATAGACTTCAAAATTTTTACCGCCAAAAGAAATATCACTTGTACCGATAAACTCTTTGTATGTTTCACTTGTCTGTAAGGCTAAGCCACCTGTTAAAGTTTTATTTGCTCCAAAATCCATAATTACACGAAGTCCAAAAACTTTTTTATAAAACTCAACTGATTTATCTATATCAGTCACTACCAACATAGGATTTTTAAATTTCATTTTCGCTACCTCCGCAAGTTCAAATTATCTGTTTCCATACCCATATTATAACAGTCACTTGTATTTGCTACAATGAAAATCTAGTTTGCCAGTTTATTTTTTTGTTGTCCTTGTGGTGCAAGGTTCTGTGGATTGTTGTTCTGTGGATTTCCTGCTGGCTGGTTGCCTTTGTTCTTCAAGATAATATCGTCAGCCTTGATGTACCAGTCCACATCAGCCCCTCTAAAGTTGGCATTTGCCACCGTATCAGCTACGGGATTGATTAACTCCACTTCCGCATTATAAGGAAAGTCCTTTACGGGAACATCAGCGGGGATTGACACTTGTATCATGCGTTCCTGCACACTACATTTCAAATCATAAGTACGACGCTTAATTTCATCACTTGTCGTTCCGTCCTCATTTTCTACACGCACCTCATGTCGAAGTGCAGAGAATTTCAATACTCCAAAAGTTTTTTCGTTATCTAATACAATTCCATTTGCTAATCTCATAATCAAATACCCCCTTATTTGCTTTCTGCTGGTAACATATCATCAGCCATTAAAATGTAGTTTGTAAATCCACGTCCTTTGACGTTGTAACCCTCTGCGGTAATGCGTGGGTTAATCAGTTTTACTTTCTGCTCTGGCTTAAAATGCTTCTCGCCAGCTTTTGCAGGCAATACAACGATAATGTCGTCGGCTCTCTGAATATCCGAATACAAGTTGTAACTTCTTGATACGGGAGTGTAACGCCCATTGATACGTTGCTGGTCTACTTTGTTTTCCCCTGCAAATTCCAAGTTTCCAAAAGTCTGTGCCACATTCGGCACGATATATTTTAATTCCATATTGTTTTACCTCGTTTCTTTCTATTAGTTTGATTGTTTTGTATTCTGGCAGTTAATGAGATACCAGCAAGCCCAGACAGTAAAGGGTAAACTGTATGCTGACGCACTCTTGACGATCTGGGTTCTTGCAGGTAATCGGCAGACAAGCCAGAATAGAAGTAGTCTGCCTATTTAAGTTACGGCGGAGAGCGTGATTTTTCTTTTCTCATGCAGTTACCGCCTTATGATTTCTTCATCTTACGGCGTTTGAAGAAGTATGTACCAGCCAGACCGCCAGCAGAAACAAACATCATAATCGCAAAGGCAAGAATATTTGTATTGTCGCCCGTTTTTGGACTGTCTGTTTTCGTTGGTGTATCTGGTGTAGTTGGCTTCTCTGGTTCTTCTGGCGTAGGTGTTTCTGGTACTTCCTTAATAGTAACCGTCTGCCCGTCGTCCTCAATGTCCTTATGCTCCGTAACTTTTATCGGTTTGTCTGGATTGCTTAAATCGTATAATTCCTCAAAAGTTACAAACTGTTTACCGCCAAGAGCAGAAGCGTCAAAAGTAAATGCAATCTTTACTTCCATAGTTTCACTGTCAGACGTAAATGTGTAGTCATTTTCAACTTTTTTATCATTGATGATAAGCTCTGCATTTTCTTCTTTTAACATCTGCCAGCCCACAAGCTGATACTTTGTACCGACTTCTAAGCCCTCTAACTTGACCGTATCAACAATCGTTACGTCCTTGCCAGCTTCAATCTCTTTCTTGCCGTCCTTGTCCGTAGCTGTGGTATGGATTTTGATGATACGTTCTGTGATAAGTACCGTTTGTCCGTCGTCCTCAATATCTTTATGTTCCGCAACTTTCACGGGTTCTTCTGGATTGCTTAAATCATACAATTCTTCAAAAGTTACAAGGTTCTTACCGCCAAGAGCAGACGCATTGAATGTATAAGCGATTTCCACTTTCATAGCTTCATCATCAGCGACAAAGGTATAATCACTTTCCACTCGTTTACCACCTACAAGAAGCTCGGCATTTTCTTCTTTCAACATCTGCCAGCCTTTTAACTGATACTTTGTACCTTTTACAAGACCGTCTAATTTGACCGTATCAATGATAGTAACGTCATTCCCTGCAAGGATAGTCTTTTCGCCGTCCTTGCTGGTAGCTGTGGTATGGATAGTGATTTCTTTTTCGTATTCATCAGTCAGCGTACCTAAATCAACGACAACCTTATTTCTGGAAATAACAATCTCAAACGGTGGAATAATTTTGAAGCCTTTGTTGCTTTCACAACGTAATTCTTCAATGATGTAGGTATCATAAAGCAAAGCACCTTTGCTGTCGTCTGGTTCAGAAGTACCAAACCACACACCGTCCTCGCTTGTTTTTCCTGCATTGGTATTGTGCTTGTGGGAAGCCCAATCAGAAGCAGTAGAGAATTGTCCGTTATCATCAGTTACAACAACATGACTTTCGCCCGTCGTCTTGCTTGTGATCCTAAACGGAACATCTGCAAGACGCTTGTGCGAACCTGCACCAATTTTTACGCCCTCAATATCGCCACGTTTAATCTGGTTATAGATAGAGTGGGCTTCGTCAGTCAAATCTACGATTTTTCCATTTTCTGTGATTTCAAAGTCAATCTCTTTTGCACCCTCTGTCAAATATCCCTCTGGCGGTTTTTGTTCAGACATCCTAAATTTTCCGTAAGGTAACAAATCAGCAGAAGTAGAAGCGATACCCTCAATGTCGGTATAGATTGTCTTTACTACTTCATTTTTCTTGTATAGCTTGCCCTCAACCAAGACAGCATTATCATTTAAGGAAATGATTTCAAAGGTGGTATCTTTCAAAGTCGCACCGCCTTGAGCTTTCGTGTCACCCGTTTCTAAATCTCGTTTTTGGATTTTCACACCGCCACGAATGACTTTATCTGATACATGGTACTGATTACTTCCAGACAATACGGCAAGGTCGCCGTCCTCTGTAATCTGTGTCAGATATATTCCTTTTATCTGTTCTTCGCTACCGTCTCCCTGCATATATGCACCCTCTAATAAGTAACCAGACGGACTTTTTGTTTCTTCGACGGTTAGTGTTCCTAAAGGAAGCACGTTTTTACCGTCCTGCATATAGAAGCTGTCCCCAGATACTTTATAAGCGTTAGCTAAACGGGTAATGTAATGGATAGCTCCGTCGCTGTCTTTTTCAGCGATAGTCTTTGTTACCCATGTTCTTGTAGGCTGTGCTGGAAGATTGTTCTTGTTGTAATATCCAGCGTAGAAGTTCCATGTAAACTCTGCTCCCTCTAAAGAAGCGTTTCCCTGCGGATTGGATTTCTGTGTTTCCATGTCAATCTTGAATAGCTCAATCAAGGTATCTGTTACTTTTGGTGTATCAGATACTTTTAAAGTCGCTGTTTTTCCAGCTTCCACAGATAAAGAGTAAACTGTTTTATCAATTTTAAATCCTGCTGGTGCAGAAAGTTCCTTGATATATACTGTAGTGGCTCTTACTTCAACGGCTTCTGTATTTCCGCTGGTATCAGTCGTAAGGGTGGCAAGCTGTTTCGTGCAGTCTTTATCAGAATACACACCGTATGTTGCACCAGCGATTGAATAAATCCCGTTGCCGTCTGTAATATTGGCATTGGTGGAAGTCTTTTGAAGTTTGGCATTTCCGACAGCTAACTTCGCCCAGAATTGCCCTAACTCTTGACCCTCGCCAGAATAGATATATCCGCCACAGTCATAACGTCCTTTGTTTTCTTTAACAAAGGCTTTTGCTCCTGCGAATACTTCATCTTGTACGGCTTTTGGGATTTCATCATAGGAAGCTCGCACATTATCGCATTGCCAGTCAAGCTGAACACTTAATCTCTGCCAGACAACAAGCTGTCTTAATAGGTAGGCGTGTTTACTGCTTATTCCGCTGTGGCTGTCTGTGTACTGTTTCACATACTCAATAGATAAGGCAACGTCGCTTATCCGGTCGGCACTCATGCGTGAGCTTGCGTCTGTTCTGGTCTTATAGCCGTTTTTAAACGCTGTGTTGATGTCAATACAATAAGCGTCCTTGCCCTCAACGGTTAAATGTCCCTCATTAAAGGTAGAACTGATAGAACCGTCATTCATTACTTGTTCTACGATACCGACACGCTCTTTACTTTCCGTCCAATACTGTGTATTAGACGCATGAACCGTTGAACTCGGTAAAGCGGTAACGACAGTTGCAAAGGCAAGAAAGCCTGTACACAATCGTTTTAATATCTTTTTCATAATTCTAAATGCTCCTTTCATTTTGGTAGTAAAATAGCCGTCCACTAGGAACGGCTGGAAATAGAAAAGGAACGCTGATATTGTGCGTTCCGTAGTCTATGAAGTATTCAATTTTTCTTGTTTCAATACTGATGTGCTGTACCGTATCTTTGCATATCTGGGAAATAGGACGTATCAAGGCTCATTCAATCGTAGTAAATTAGTAGTATTTTGATGTGTTTAGCTCCTTGATAATGCCGATAGATACAGCGTTTTAGCGGATAATCAAATTTTTAGTGTGTTTTTCTTCTAAAAAGTAACAATAATTAAAATATTTTTTATCATTTCAACAATGATAAAGAGGCTTATCTCTATTTTGAGACAGCCTCTTTATTGCTTTTTATATGTTAATTATTTTCATAGTAAACATCCTTAAAAACTCTTTACATGTTACTTCCTTCAAAACCTATTACTCATTCCTACTATAAATTTTTTATAAATTCAGTTATTTCTTCCTTTGTTGCATATGAACTTATCGCACCTTTAATAGTTGTACTACGAGCTGCATAATAATTAGAAAATTCTAAATACTCATTTAACGTTTCTTGTTTCATTTCTTTTATATCATTCAATGTTATTTGTTTATACAATAAGGTGTATAAAAATGAACCTATATAAGAATCTCCTGCTCCGGTTGTATCTATTGCATTTACTTTAACCCCTTTACACATACCTTTTACTTTTTTAGTGTATGCATCTACTCCATCTTTTCCTTTTGTATATAATACTAGTTCAACATTCCCCACAAAGAGTTTATGTAATGATTTTTCTATATCATTTTCTCCTGTTATAAATTCTAATTCTTCATCAGATATCTTAACAATATGAGCAAAAGGTAAAAATTCTGATATTGCCTTTTTACAAGATTGCTCACTATCCCATAAAGGTAATCTTATATTAGGGTCAAAGCTTATTATACTATTACTTTCAAGTGCGTATTCTATTGCTTTTTTATGTGCTAATTTCATTGGACTATCTATTAAATCTACTGAACAAAAATGTAGGATATGACAATTATTAAACCACTCTTTTTTAACTTCATCAGCTTCTAAAAGCATATCTGCACTTGGATTTCTATAAAATGAGAAATCACGATTACCATCTTCTTTTAATGATACAAAAGCAAGTCCTGTATTTGCTTTACTTGTTCTCAATACATAATCAGTATTTACATTTACTTCATTTAATACATCTATTATATAATCACCAAATGCATCTTTTCCTAACTTAGATATAAAACTCGATTTTCCTCCAAGCTTTGCTACAACAGCACTAACATTTGCTGGAGCTCCTCCTGCTACTCTTCTAAATTCTGATACATTTTTTAATTTACCACCATTTTGATTCGGTATAAAGTCTATTAAAGCTTCTCCTATGCTAATTACTTTTTTCATCTTTTCTACCCCTTATAATGTGTTTTTATAATTCAATACCTTGCTTTAATTTAAATTTAGTATACTCATACTCTACTATTTTATCACTATAAACCCTTATTTGATTAGAATTTTCTTTAGCAAATATTCTACTAGTAAATACTACTTCTCCATCATTTATAAAAATTTCTAAAATACTTCTATCCGCTAGTACTTTGATATTAGTATTTTCATCAATATTTATATATTCTTTTC
>OKIR01000059.1_pt1 | contig 30464 bp, 23 predicted proteins | sample 1612941 | NCBI WGS metagenome assembly OKIR01 (sample SAMN04436824, study PRJEB24849) | human gut metagenome | biome: human gut; feature: NICU; material: stool | host: Homo sapiens | place: USA: Saint Louis, MO | collected 2011-07-14
TAAAAGAACTTCGAAAAGAATCGCAAATTCCAATTATTATGTTAACAGCAAAAACAACCGATATGGATAAAATCAAAGGCTTAGTTGCTGGTGCAGACGATTATGTCACCAAGCCTTTTAATCCTTTAGAAGTAATGGCTCGGGTGAAGTCTATTTTACGTAGAAGCCAAATGCAATTAACCAAAGAAGAACCCGATGAATTAGAAGTCGGCCCATTAATGATTAATAAGGACTCTCACGAAGTCAAAACAATAGAAGGAAAAGAAATTCAATTAACCGCTCTTGAGTTTGGTATCCTCTATCTATTAGCTAGTCATCCAAATCGTGTGTTTAGTGCGGATGAAATTTTTGAGCGTGTGTGGCAACAAGAAAGTATTGTTTCTGCTAAAACCGTGATGGTTCACGTCAGTCATTTAAGAGATAAGATTGAAGAAGCAACTGGTGGAGAAAAAGTCATTCAAACAGTGTGGGGAGTTGGATATAAGATCGATGCTCGTTAAACCTAAAAAGATTGAAAAACAAAAACGAATTACCTTAACTTCTAAAGAAATCAGCGAGTTATTAGCAGAAGCAATTGTGACAATTGTTTTATTACTACTATTAAATGTCTCAATTATGTTCCTTTTAGGACAACTACTTAGTGAAAACTCGCCCTTAGCTGGTGTCATCTGGGCCACTAAGGATGCGGTCGCTAAAGAATTAAATACTGATTTGTTTTGGAGCTGGAATAAATTTGTCTTACCCATTTTCTTTTTAGTAGATGCAGCTGTTCTCTATTGGCGCTTAATTCGTCGCTACCACCAAATGCAATTGCGTCATATTATCAGTGAGTTACATTACATCGCTGATGGTAATTACAATCACCGCATTCCGTTTGAATTAAGTGGTGATTTAGCAAAAGTCGTGACGAGTATTAACGGTCTAGTGGATAGTACTGTCGCAGCCATTGAAGATGAACGGCGAATTGAAAAATCAAAAGATGAATTAATTACGAATGTCAGTCATGATATTCGGACACCGTTAACTTCTATTATTGGTTATCTGGGATTGATTGAAGATCGTCAATTTCATAGCCAAGAAGATTTACTGAAATATACGCATACCGCTTACGTCAAAGCGAAACAAATGAAATTATTAGTTGATGATCTTTTTGAATATACAAAAGTCCGTCAACCAAGTGTACCGATTCATACGACGACTTTTGATATGGCACAATTAATTGAACAGCTTGCTGCCGATTTTGAATTGGAAGCGAAAAAGATTAATATGCAAATCCAAGTAAAAGCCAATCCAGCTTCTTTAATGATGGAAGGCGATACGGAAAAACTAGTCCGAGTCTTTAACAACCTTCTTTCAAACGCTTTGAAATATGGCAAAGGCGGCCATCATATTGTAATGGAAGTAGACAAAGTCGGCACCGAAGCAATTATCGCTGTTCGCAATGATGGACCAGCTATCCCTAAACATTCTTTAGATCAGTTATTTGACCGCTTCTATCGTGTCGAAGAATCCCGATCACAAGAAACGGGTGGTACTGGTTTAGGTCTGGCTATTGCACAAAGTATTGTTGCTTTACATGGTGGATATATTTATGCGAAGTCTGATCAAAAGTGGACTTCCTTTATTATTCATCTACCCTTACAGCGTACCAACAAGAAATCAGAGAGTTAATTGACATCCCTGAACTTTTTCGGTATTCTATAGAAAAGAGAAAACTAAGAGAAAAAGTATTTATGGCACTGAATTTCAGAGAGTTTGCGGGGGTGCGAGCAAACATTCATCCATAAAGAAGTCCGTCTCTTCCAGGTGTCCAGCGAAATAAGTTGGAACGGTCTGCAGCCGTTATCTGCAAATCAAGGGCAGTAACATTACTGAACTTGGGTGGTACCGCGAGATTTCCAGTCATTTCGTCCCAAGAATATTTATTTTTGGGGTGAGATGGCTTTTTTGTTGTTTTCTACAACAGTTATTATTGATTATGTACTAATTTTAAGGAGGAAAAAATATGTTAGATGTAAAAATGATGCGTCAAAATTTTGACGAAGTAAAAGCAAAGCTACAAACCCGTGGTGTGAAAGAAGAAATCTTAGTGGAATTTCTGCGTTTAGATGAAAGTCGCCGTGATTTATTAGTCAAAGTCGAAGAAATGAAAAAATACCGGAATGATGTGTCTGCTGAAATTGCTCAATTAAAACGGAACAAAGAAGATGCAACGGCCAAAATCGCGGAAATGAAAGAAGTCGGCGGTAATATTAAAGCATTAGATGCAGAAATTAACGCTATTGACGAAGAGCTACGTGGGATCACAACTACTTTACCGAACTTGCCAGATGATTCTGTGCCTGTTGGTGCTGGTGAAGAAGAAAATGTAGAAGTACGTCGTTGGAGTGAACCAAGAACTTTTGCTTTTGAACCAAAACCACACTGGGAAGTCGCTGAAAACTTAGGCATTCTAGATTTTGAACGTGGTGCCAAAGTAGCTGGTAGCCGTTTTGTTTATTACAAAGGCTTAGGTGCTCGCTTAGAACGTGCGTTATACAACTTCATGTTAGATTTACATGTTTATGAACATGGCTATACAGAAATGATTACGCCTTATATCGTTAATGACACCGCCATGTTCGGAACTGGCCAATTTCCTAAATTTAAAGAAGATGTCTTCCAATTACAAGATACGGATTTAACGTTAATCCCAACGGCAGAAGTCCCGTTAACTAATTACTACAACAATGAAATTTTAGATGGCAAGGATTTACCGATTTACTTTACGGCCTTGAGCCCTTCTTTCCGTTCTGAAGCTGGTAGCGCTGGTCGTGACACACGTGGGTTAATTCGTTTACACCAATTTAATAAAGTCGAAATGGTTAAATTTAGTGATGCAGAGCATTCTTATGAGGAATTAGAAAAAATGACGAATAATGCCGAAGAAATTCTGCAAAAACTGGGATTACCTTACCGTGTCATGGCTCTTTCAACAGGTGACATGGGCTTCTCAGCTGCGAAAACTTATGACTTGGAAGTTTGGATTCCCGCTCAAGAGACATACCGTGAAATCAGTTCATGCTCAAACTGTGAAGATTTCCAAGCGCGCCGTGCGATGATTCGTTACCGTGATGAAAATGATAAAGTCCAATATGCGCATACACTCAATGGTTCTGGTTTAGCCGTGGGACGGACAGTCGCTGCTATTTTAGAAAACTACCAAAACGAAGATGGCTCTGTGACTGTACCAGAAGTCCTAGTTCCTTACATGTGTAACCTAACAGTTATTAAATAAAGGGAAGATGAAGGTCGTTGTCTGATATCAGATAACGGCTTTTATTCTATAGGAAAAGGAGCCTGTAACAAAAATCACTTTGGATTTTTGTTCCAGGCTTAAAAATTGATAAACGGCGGAAACAGAAGCAAATCCTTCCTTCTACAGAAAAAGAGGCAGACGTCGAAATGACGTCTGCCTCTTTTAAATTTCAAAAAAATCAGCTTTTATTTTATTGAACAGAATAGTTTGGTGCTTCTTTTGTGATTTGAACGTCATGTGGATGTGATTCTTTCAATCCGTTACCACTCATTTGAACAAATTGTGCTTCTTCACGCAACGCTTTCAGGTCTGCTGCACCGACGTAACCCATCCCTGATTTCAAGCCACCGATTAATTGGAAGACAATATCAGAAACGCTTCCTTTGTAGGCGACACGTCCTTCGATTCCTTCTGGCACTAATTTGTTTGCTTCATTGACACTTCCTTGGAAGTAACGATCACTTGATCCTTTTTCCATTGCACCCAATGAGCCCATGCCACGGTAAGTTTTGAAACGACGGCCTTGATAAATTTCAAATTCGCCTGGAGATTCATCTGTACCTGCTAACATACTTCCTAGCATTACAGCATGGCCACCAGCAGCTAAGGCTTTCACGATATCACCAGAATATTTAATACCGCCATCAGCGATAATTGCTTTACCATATTCTCTAGCTACAGAAGCAGCATCATAAATCGCTGTTAATTGAGGAACACCAACACCGGCAACGACACGTGTTGTACAAATTGAACCAGGTCCAATACCAACTTTGACAACGTCCACGCCGACATCATACAATGCTTTGGTTGCTTCAGCAGTGGCAACATTACCAGCAATTAATGTTGCTTCAGGGAACGTTTCACGAATTTCTTTAATTTTGCGAATAACGCCGGCACTATGGCCATGTGCAGTATCGATAACAATCGCATCGGCACCTGCTTCTAATAATGCTTCCGCACGTTCGAACGTATCACTAGTGACACCGACTGCTGCCGCCACAAGTAAACGACCGTGTTCGTCTTTGGCAGCATTTGGGAATTCAATCACTTTTTCAATGTCTTTAATTGTAATTAAGCCACTTAAGCGACCTGCTTCATCAACGATTGGTAATTTTTCGATTTTATGTTTTTGTAAGATTTTTTCTGCATCTTTTAAAGATGTGCCAACTGGCGCAGTGACTAAATGATCTTTTGTCATGACTTCTTCGATTTTGATTTGGTAGTCCGTTACAAAACGCATATCACGGTTTGTAATAATTCCGACTAATTTACGGTTTTCCATTGTTTCTACAATTGGCACACCGCTAATACGGTAACGACTCATTAATTCTTCTGCATCCGCTACTAAGTTTGTTGGTGTTAGAAAGAATGGATCAATGATAACGCCGCTTTCAGAACGTTTGACTTTACGTACTTCGTCTGCTTGTTGGGCGACAGTCATATTTTTATGTACGACACCTAGTCCACCTTGACGAGCCATCGCAATTGCCATATTACTATCTGTAACAGTATCCATACTGGCACTCATCAATGGAATATTTAACTTGATATTTTTAGCTAATTGTACACTCATGTCTACATCATTTGGTAAGACATGGCTTTCTGCAGGGATTAATAGCACATCATCAAATGTAAGACCTTTTTTCGCAAATTTTGTTTCCCAATTTGACATTTTTTTGTCCACTCCTCGACTTAATTTTATATATGAAAATAACAGATAATACTAAGGAAGTCAACTAGATTTGTTTAAATAATCAATGAGGAATAAAGGACAAAACACCAAAATCGGTTTGTCCTCTATTCAACTCTTCCTAATTAAGGTCCTACTTTCATCGTTGTTCTTTTATCTTGTGTTTCTTTTTTTGTTGTAAAAATCGGCTAAATCCAAAACCGCCGACAGAAAGCAAGGTAATCATTGTCCCTATTTTTTGCACTTTTGTTCTTTGGTAACGGATGTCGACATGTCCTGTACCAGATAAAGAAAGAGCGGCTAAGCCTCCTTGATTGGTTAGGTTCATTTTTTTAGCGCCCGTTTGGTTTTTCATTTGAATCGTGGCTTGATAGCCTAAGTAATAAATAAAAGGAACGGTCACCTTCGCTGATTGCTTCACCACTTGGTAATCAAATGAAATTTTCCCATAAGGCATTCTAACATTTGTAATGGTTACTTGTTCTGCCGAATAATCAAGTTGTCGTTTTTTCTGTTTCAATAATTCCTGATAATTGATTTCATCTGGCAAATATTCATGGCCCGCACCGATATAAAAAGGTGTTGGTTGCTCATACTCAGCTTTTGTTAACAGGCGACCTTGTTGTGACTGAATACTTTGATATTGATAAATGCCTAAATTGCTGATGGCAAGGAAAACCAACAAAGCCACGGTCCAAGATTTACGGAAAACGCCCCATTCGTCTTGTGCAATGAAAAAAGCGAGCATTACGGAAAGAATCCCTAAAAACCGCCAAGGAAACTGAATCGTATTTAAAGGCGTGTGGTTCAGCCAGTGCCAAGGAAAAAGCGTGGTAACCATCAATAAGAGTACCAGCGTCAAACCAATAAACCGTTTGTTCTGAATTTTTTTGCTGGCAAGCGAAACCACTGCTACAACAAGTCCCACAAACAAAAGGGTTCCTAGATTCGCTGTTTTCGCGTGAAAAACACTGCTCTTTAAACTATTAATGAAAAGAGAATCAATGGGATAACTTCTTTCGGAAATATAAGTGAGTGGATTGGATGTAACTTTAAACACTTGATTTTTCATTTGTTCAGCAACTGGTAAAAGATAAAAGGCCAGCCAAAGCAGCGTCAGACCTGCAGCCTTCGCTAATGCCCACAGGACCTCCTTTTTAAAAAACTGCTGCCAATAAAACAGAATGTATAACCCAATCCAAATAGAAACCATTTCAATAGAAATAAAGTGAGCCAACCCAATCCCAGTCATCGCCAGCGTTAACAACGGCCAACATTTCGTGGTTCCCTTTCGTAATAAAAACAGGCTCGCTAAGACCAACGGAAAAAAACTTAGCGCCAAAAATTCTCCTAACGCTTGGCGATTAAACAAGTCTTGCATGCGGTAAATAGATAAGCCATACAAAATGGCAAAGAGATAGCTTCTTTTTTTAGAGAGCGCCATTAATCGGCCTGCATAATAAGTAAGACTAAATGTTGCCAAGTTTACCGCAAACACAAAAACCGCCATACTAGCGACAAAGGAAAGCCCCAGAACACGCAAAAGCGCAGGCAAATAAAGATACGCATCTGGATAAAACAAACTAGAGGCATAGCCATAGCCTCCCAAGAAAAAATAATTGATTTTAGGAAACCAGTCGTTGTTTTTAATTGCTAATGCGAGGCCTTCCACCCGATTTTGATGAAAGCGGAAATCACTTGCTCGTAAAAAATTCTCTTGAAAATAGACAAAATAAAGAGAAAGTCCACTTAATAAGAGAAAACTAATAAAAATGAGTAGCCGCTCGTGTTGACGGCACCAAGACTTCACTTGTTGTCCCATAAGAGGCTCCTTTCTTTAGCAAACTTCTGAAAACAGAAGCCTGGGACACTAGCTTTTTCGACTAATCCCCCAGGCTTTAACTGTTAAAACGCTCTATTGAGAGAGCGACTTTGCTTGTTGCAGTTTCTGCGTCAGCCGAGCGCATTCACAATTGAGCGCGCGCCGTTTATTGACGTGTCATGAAACTACCTTGAATATTGTATTTTTTCTTGAAGAAATAGCGTGCTACAAAGGCTAACGCACCGATTACTAAAGCAATCATCGGATCTAAAATGGGATTGATCACTGGTGGCAGCATCGCTGAACCAGCGAAAACTGCAATCCACAAGAACATCCCACCAAATAGAATGGCGGTCGTTTTTAACCAACCAGGACGTTTGCTTTTGTCGCCACCTTGACGATCAAAACGATAAACATATTTGTGCATTAGATAGAAAACATAACCCCCAGCCATCGCACCTAAGATATATGTGGTTAATCCGAGAGGTTGTGCGGTTCCTTTTGAAAATAGAGACATCGCCGCTAACATGATTGTTAATAAACCAAGTAATAGTAAGGTATTGTCGAGCCAAATCATCCAGCCCGCTGGTTCTTTGACTTCTGCTGGTTTATTTAAAATTGCTTCCGTCCGTTCTGAAACAGTGCCAAATAACTGACGGGCTGTTTTACCTGTTTTTTGACCGGCTACTAATTCTGGTAAAATACCGTGTAGAGCCAATGCTAGCTCTTCTTCAGATAAATTAGCCGCTTTTAATGATTTTTTTAAGTCAAAAATGTATTGTTCATTTCTTTTAGTCAAATTCTGTTCTAATTGACGATTCTCAGCCACGATTGCTCGTAATGCTTCTGCTTCCATAGTTGTATCCTCCTCACCCTCATGTAGAGGGAACCTCTTTCTAAACGGCTGAATGGCCTTAAATATGTGGGCTTATCCCAAAACAAATTGCTTGTTGGGCACATTTTTTTAAACGTTAAAACGGAACAACATAACATCGCCATCTTGAACGACGTAGTCTTTTCCTTCTAAACGAACACGGCCCGCTTCTTTGGCAGCTTGCATATTGCCATATTTATCTAGGTCTTCATAAGAAACTGTTTCCGCACGAATGAAGCCTCGTTCAAAGTCACTGTGGATAATCCCAGCTGCTTGAGGTGCCTTGATTCCCTTACGGAACGTCCATGCACGAACTTCTTGTTCACCAGCTGTAAAGTAGGTAGCTAAGCCTAACAAATCGTACGCCGCACGAATCAATTGATCTAAGCCAGATTGTTCAATGCCCATTGCTTCTAAAAATTCAGCCTTGTCTTCTTCAGAATCCAATTCAGCAATTTCTTCTTCTGCTCGCGCACTAACTACGATTACTTCCGCATTTTCACTGGTTGCAAAATTACGAACTTGTTGTACATACTCGTTGTTGTCTGGATCCGCCACTTCATCTTCTGAAACATTTGCTACATAAAGGACCGGCTTTGTGGTTAATAAGAAAAGAGATTTAACAATTTTCTCTTCTTCTGGCGTAAATTCAATCGTACGAGCAGATAAACCTTCTTCTAAAACTGGTTTAATTTTGTCTAAAACAGCTAATTCTTCCACCGCTTCTTTATCTTTTGCTTTCGCCATTTTTGCCACGCGAGTATAGCGTTTATTGATTGAATCTAAATCTGCTAAAATTAGCTCTAAATTAATTGTATCAATGTCTGCTAAAGGATCAACGAAATCCGCATCCCGATTTTGTTCACGCATGATATTTTCGTCATCAAAACAACGAACCACGTGACAGATTGCATCTACTTGACGAATGTGACTTAAAAACTGATTTCCCAGCCCTTCTCCTTTGCTGGCACCTTTAACAATTCCGGCGATGTCTGTAAATTCAAACGTTGTGGGAACTGTTTTTTTCGGTTTTACTAGTTCTGTCAAGCGTTGTAAACGGGCATCTGGTACTTCAACCATGCCGACGTTCGGATCAATCGTTGCAAAGGGATAATTTGCAGCTTCTGCTCCTGCTTTTGTAATTGCGTTAAATAGGGTCGATTTACCAACGTTTGGTAAGCCGACAATTCCAGCTGTTAGTGCCATTTGTTTTCCACTCTTTCTCTCAGTCTATTCTCTTTTCTATTAGAGGCATCAAAGCATTAGTCTGCTTTTTTCTCGATTACTTTTTTTAATTTTTTAGTAAAATCACGACGCGGCATCATGACAATATGCCCGCAATTCGTGCACTTGATTTTGATATCAGCGCCCATGCGAATGATTTGCCAACGATTTGCTTGGCAAGCATGCGGCTTTTTCATTTCGACAATATCGCCTAAATCATACATGTTCCAAGCCTTCTTTCTTCTCTTACTTATATAAAAATACCATGATTACAATACCATTTTTTAACGAAACTAGCAAAAGGATTTGTGACTTTCTGTCTTACTTTCTCACTTTGCTTTTTATTCCTCGTCAAAATGAATATCTAAAATATCTAAAATTCTAGCCAAATCCGAAGAGGACAAGTACTCAATTTCAATTTTTCCTTTGCCTTCTTTTTCTTGAATCGCTACGGTTGTCCCAAATTTATCCATTAAGCGGTCTTCACTTTCACGAATATAAATGGGTTTTTCTTTGATGGCTTTTTTCGCTTTTTTGCCCTTTTTGCCTTGTGTTTCGTTTAATTCAGCGACAAGTTGTTCTAATTGTCGAACCGTTAAATTGTCTTTAATACAACGATTAGCTAATGGCAATAGCTGTTCTTTGTTCTTCAAGCCTAATAACGTCCGTGCTTGACCCATTGACATGCTTTGTTTTTGAACCATTGCTTTGACCGCATCTGGTAAGGTTAGCAACCGTAAATAATTGGCAATATACGGGCGACTTTTTCCCAAACGTTCTGCGACTTCCGCTTGTGTTAATTTCAAATTTTTCATTAACATTTCATAGGCTTCTGCTTCTTCTAGCGGATTTAAATCTTCCCTTTGTAAGTTTTCCAAAACAGCAACTTGCATCATGGATTCTTCATCAAATTCGCGAATAATTGCGGGAATTTTTTCTTTGCCGGCTAATTTAGAAGCCCGGAACCGACGCTCACCTGCAATAATTTCATAGCCTTTAACTGCCGATTTACGAACAATAATCGGTTGAAACACACCGGAATGTAGAATCGAGTTTGCAAGTTCTTGTAAAGAGGTTTCATCAAATGTTTTCCGCGGTTGGTAAGGATTGGGACGAAGTTCGTTTAATAGAATTTCTGTCACTTGTTCGTTCTTAACGTCGACATCTTCTAGCTTTGCGATATCTTGAAACAAGGCATCGATGCCTCTGCCTAAACCTTTGCCTTTATTCATTCTCCAACACTTCCTTTGCTAGTGCTTGATACACTTCGGCACCTTTTGAGCGAATATCATAGTCAATGATTGGTAAACCATGACTTGGTGCTTCGGATAAACGGACATTTCTTGGAATAATCGTGTCATAGACTTTTTCACGGAAATATTTACGGACTTCTTCCACGACTTCGGCACCTAAATTGGTCCGAGCATCGTACATGGTTAACAAGACCCCTTCAATTTTCAATTCAGGGTTAAAATGTTTTTGAACCAAGCGAATCGTATTTAGCAATTGACTCAAGCCTTCTAATGCGTAATATTCACATTGAACAGGAATTAGAATCGAATCACTTGCTGTAAAAGCATTGATTGTTAAATGCCCTAGAGAAGGCGGGCAATCAATTAAAACGAAATCATACATGTCTCTTACTTCATCAATTGCTAATTTCAAGCGCGATTCTCGAGCCATCATTGAAGTTAATTCAATTTCAGCGCCTGCTAATTGAATAGTTGCAGGGACAATATCTAAATTTTCACGGCTGGTATGTTGAACCACGCTAGTGATTGGTTCTTCATTTACAAGGACATCATACACATCGTGTGCGACATCTGGTTTAGGGACACCCATGCCACTGGTAGCATTTCCTTGTGCATCAATGTCGATCAGTAAGACTTTTTTGCCTAAGTTTGCTAAACATGCGCCTAAATTTACAGTGGTCGTTGTTTTACCAACGCCGCCTTTTTGGTTCGCTACAGAAATAATTCGTGTCATGTGTGTGCCTCCATCTTATTTAATCGGTTGTTTATTTGGTAATCCAGGTTTTCTGGGATATTTTTTAGGGGTTTCTTTTTTCTTTTGAATCACGACAATGTGGCGTTCGTCTGCCGTAATCGGCAAAGTAAAACCAACTTCTTTTTGAAATTGACCGCCTAATGTAGCGATTGCAGGTTTTGCTTCATTAATTTCTTCTTCACTTTTCGATGCTTTTAAGGCTAAAAAATAGCCTTCTTTTTTAACTAAGGGTAAACACAGTTCACTTAAAACATTTAATCGTGCAACTGCTCGCGCTGTAACGTAATCAAACGCGCCACGAAATTCTGCTTTTTGACCAAATGTTTCTGCACGATCATGATACAAAGAAACATTAGCCAAACCTAGTTGATTCACCAACTCTGTTAGGAAAGTAATTCGTTTATTTAAAGAGTCAACAATTGTGACATTTAATGAAGGAAAAACAATTTTCAAAGGAATACTTGGAAATCCTGCGCCTGCGCCAACATCACAAATGGCTTTATCGCTGGCAAAGTCTTCAAAGAATGCCAACGAAACAGAATCATAGAAATGTTTCAAATAAACTTCTTTTTCTTCTGTAATGGCTGTTAAATTCATTTTTTCATTCCATTCTACTAGTAAATGGAAATATTGGTCAAATTGTGTCATCTGTTGGTCTGTCAATTCAATGCCTTTTGCGGCTAATAGTTGTCTAAATTCTTCGGGTAGCATAAAGACTCCTTCCTTTTTTGTGAAACAGAAAAATGTTTCACAATCATCTTTTCCTACTTTAACGCAAATAGCAATTTCTTGCAATGCTTTTCGGAAGATTTTTGCCTGAATGATAAAAGAAAAATCCGCCTTTTTATGTAGTAAAAAGTCTCTAGTCACGGGCCAAAATATTCAATTGGCGGCAACGAAAACCGCCTTTCTCTAAGAATAAAACAAGCCAATGTTTCATGTGAAACATTGGCTTGTTTTACTTACTATAATCATCGCACTTTATTTGTCGTTCTCTGCGGTAGTCGTATTCTTGGATACGGGGACTTAACCAACCTTTTTTGGCTGTTTTTCGTAATTCATGATCAAATCTCCCTGGTGGTGAACTATCTAGTAATTCATGGGTACGATTATTCCGATTTGCATAATTAAACGATTCACCATTCAAGACTTTTTCCTGGTATTCATTGTTTTTGGCCGCTTGATAATAAGCTGGATTACTAATTAATCTGCCTCGCCAGTCTTCAACTAACACATCCCACTGGGTTACAAAGGTTCCTTCTTCATTCAAAATAAACTCACTGTGAAAATTAGGTGTCAATCGTTTCTTATTAATTAAAGAATAAGATGCCCCCTCAGGGTATTTGTTGTGCAAACGAGCAGAGCTTTTTTTCAGCTTCCGCCCGCCCATCCCTTGCGGCTTGGCCGCAAAAACATAGCGTTTTAATGCCTGTTCATCGGTGTCCCCTTCTTGTTTAAAAAAATCGCGGATATACATGATATTTTGACGATCAATATACATTCTTAATTGATGTATCTTTTTCGCTTTCTCTTGGTTAAAGCTCCCAAGAAGACCTAACGGATAGGCTTTTTGAACTGTTTTTGCCAACAAATCCCAAAACGTCGCATGCGGTGCAACCGTCTTCGAGAAACGATAAGGTCCTACTAATTGCAACATGCCATGCTGATCCAACACTGCACCTAATTGCCATAACAGTAACGAGAGCTTTTCTTGCGGACGATAAGCCGAAAAGCGAAATAATCGCTCATACGCTGAAGAGCCCACTTCTTCCACTTCAGAAAACAGTTCCGCGACTGCTGTTTTCGCTTGCTCAAGTGGCAAGAAACGCGTGTCTTTTATGGCGCTTTCCACTAATCCATAAACAGCTTGGCGGTCCCAGCCAGCGTCAATCGCCGCCTCTACACCAGCACTCATTGCTTGTTGTAATTCTTGCCAACGTCCCATCTTCTCGCCGCCTTTTTCTATATACTTCTTCTATAATGATAATCCTTTCCCCGCAAAATGCCAACTGCTTTAACGCAAAAAAACAACCCGCCCTTTGGGGAAGGGCGGGCGGAGGAGTTAAAAAATGAAAAAGTGTTTTGTTAGGGTTTTGTTTATCGGGTATGTTTAAATAATAGCCGTTAAATGTGAAGAAACTATGGTAAAAATGCGCCTTCTTTTCAACAAAATTTTGAAAAAGTCTCTTCAGAAATTAAGATTTTTTTGCGAAGTTGTTTACTTGCTACCTCTATTCGATATATTATATATTTAATATCCATAAAATCATAAAATAAATATACACAATTATGAATATTTATTCAACGGTTAATAAAACAACCAAAAAAGCGAGTGATTTACACTCGCTTTTTCAACTAAATTAAATGATTTTCTCTTAAAATATCACCAATATACGTATCCTCAAATTTCTTCACAAAGTGTTCAACCATTTTGCGTTCCACGAACGGCATATCCATTTCTGTTAATTTTTTCTTGTCAGATAAATAATAAACAGAGTTTGCTAAGACGCGCAAGTCGTATGCAGAAGCAAACACTTCTGGTACTCCGCGTTCAACCTCTAGCAATTGATAAACAGCTTCCATCGCTGTCCGTACAGAATACTCTGTTGTAAACACCGTATCTCGTTCAGTATCTGCGAAGTTCCCAATGAAAGCAAGATTTTTAGAGCCGTTTGGTACAACTAATGGTCGATCGCCTGGTTCTCTTAACATAAAGTAAGAAGTGATAAACGGCATATAAACCGGAATAGTGGTAGCCGATTCTTCTGAAATACGTTCAATTTCCCCTTCTGGGACCCCTAAATGATAAAGTAACTCTTGCGTAATTTCTTGGCCTGTACATTGTTCGATTGGTTTTTTGATATAATTTCCTGGTTTATTAGAAAGTAATCCATATACCCAAGTTATAGATTGTTGATCATTTTGTTCTTTAAAATGCGGTTGTCTATGCATAGCAAAACTCATCATCCAATTAGAGTCTTTGATAGTAATAATACCACCTGTGACAATTTTTCCTGTGCGTAATTTACGATGTGTTAACCGAGAAAGATACGGTTCAATATCGAAATTTTCCCACGTAATCGTTGCTGAGACAAACCAACTTTCATCTGGTAAATTTTCACAGAAAACTTCTGGGTGCCCAAATTCTGGGGATTGTTTTGCTAAGTTTTTCCAGAGATTCCAACTTCCCCCTAGTTCATGAGTAATTGGTGCTGGTGTATGATGATCTCCTTGCGTCGAACTTTCAGTAATTGAGCCATTCGTTACGAAGACTAAATCATTTTCAGTTAAAGGAATTTCTTTGGTTTTGCCCGCTTGTGTCAACAATAATCGCCGAGCAACTTTAGTATCTCCTTTGATGTCGACTTGGATATCATTGATCGTTGTTTCATATTGAAAGTCTACCCCTTGATTGGTTAAAAAGCTTAGTAATGGTTTCACTAACGATTCGTATTGATTGTATTTGGTAAACTTCAAGGCTGTAAAGTCAGGCAAACCTTTGATGTGGTGGATAAAGCGCATGATGTAGCGGCGCATTTCAATGGCAGAGTGCCATTTTTCAAAAGCAAACATTGAACACCAATAGATCCAAAAGTTGGATTCAAAAAATTCTTCGCCGAAAACATCTTCAATTTTTTTGCCAATTAATTGATCTTCAGAAGTCATAAATAAATCAACGATTTCTTTTTGTGCTTTTTTGGATAAAGTAAATTGTCCATCATCGGGGACACGTTCGCCACGGTTATGAATAATGCGGCAATTTGAAGAATTCGGATCATCTAAATCTAACCGGTAAAACTCATCTAGGACAGAGGCATCTTCTACTTCTAATGATGGTACCGAACGAAATAGATCCCACAAACACTCGAAATGGTTTTCCATTTCGCGTCCGCCGCGAGTGACAAAGCCATCATGGGGAATAAATTTACCATCTAAAGAACCGCCAGACAGCGTGAGTTCTTCAAAAATGTGAATATTTTCGCCCTTCATTTGACCGTCACGAATTAAGAAAACAGCCGTTGCTAAACCTGCTAGGCCACCACCAACGATATAGGCACTCTTGTCATCTACACCTTTTGGTTTTCTTGGTCGAGCAAATGCTTCATAATTTCCATTTGTGTATCTCATTCTCGTTTCCTCCTATCATTTGATACCCTCATCATACTGCTACCAAAAAAAATACCCAAAAGATAACCCTTTTTTTTAAGAAATTCTTTGACAAATAAAGAAAATTGTCTAATTTTTAAGCAAGTGAATAATCGTAGATGTTTCATGTGAAACAAAAAAAGAACGAGAAGAAAAATGGCCGCTTTTTCTTCTCGTTCTTTTTATTCTAATTCGTTTACCGTTTCTACTCCAAAAACAGCAACCCAATCTTCCTGAAAATCAGTTACTGCTTTTTGAATGGCGGGCATTGCCAAGCCTTGTGTCACGAGTTCTGGTGCGATAGTGACCGCTTGCGCCCCCATTTGACAGGCTTGATTAATTTGTGCCACGTTTTTAAAACTAGCAGCTAAGATCTTACTCTTTGCGTTCGTCCGTTTAATTTCTGCAGCTAAATGCTCAATAACCTTTTGAGAATCAATTGTTAAATTCTCCATCCTATTATAATAAGGCGCTAAATAATCTGCACCTGCCGCAATCGCTAGATAACCTTGAAATTCTGTATAAATAGCGGTTGCTGTTATCCGATAATTTGCCTGCTTTAGTTGTTTGATGGCTGCCAAGCCTGCTTCATTGACTGGGATTTTAATGAATGTTTCTTGGCCTAATTGTTGTACAATGGTTTGGGCATCTTCTAGCATCTCTTCTGTCGTTTGACCGACCACTTGGACGTGCAAACTCGCTTGTCCAATCGTTTTTTTGATTTCTTTCATCTGCGCAAAGAAGTCAATTTTTCCTGCTTGTTTAACAATACTGGGATTAGACGTCACGCCTGCCAGTGGTAAAATTTTCTGATACTTTCGAATAGCCTCAAGATTAATTGTATCTAGCATAAATTCCATCTTTTACGTTCCTCCCTTAAACGATAATTATAGAATAGTGATTGTTGTACCAACAGTTATTTCAGGAATAGCTTTTTCTTCAACATATAATGTACCTGGTAATTCAGGTGTTGTTGCGCCATCAAATTTAATAGTAATGTGACCCAATGTGTCTAAATTAGTTAATACTACCTCGCCTACAGCGGTAATCTGGTAAGTTTGTTCATCAATCACTAACGTTTGCTTGTCCGTAATCGCTTCTGTGACTGGCTGAACCTCAATGTTATAACAATAATCTGCTAAAGCATCTGGTGCATCTTTTCCAAATAAGATGACCATTTTTTCTTCTTTAAATAATTCGGCTTATGGTCAAATAGACTGAACCTTTGTTGTAAATACTGACATTTCCCATCCTCCAAAAAAATTTTTTAACTATACAATCCAAAACTTGCTAACCAAGCAACTAGTACTCGAGGGGCACCATTTAAGAAACGAGAATATAAAACAGAAGGGACCCCGACTTCAACGGTTTCAGCTTCAGCTTCTTCCAAGCCTAAACCCACGGGAATAAAGTCGCACGCGTTTTGTGTATTAATAGCAAACAATGCTGGTAGAGCTAGTTGTGGCGGAATGTTGCCTTTCCCAATTTCCACACCAATTAACGTTCCAATTACTTGGCTGATTACTGCTCCAGGACCTAATAAAGGAGAAAGAAACGGCAGAGAACAAATAAAACCAATAATTGTTAACCCCACAATGTTTCCTGCCAATGGCGCCATGATATTGGCAAAAAATTCACCAATTCCTGAACCTTGAATCACACCAATTAATAAAGAAACAAATGCCATAAACGGAATCACTGTGTTGATCATCGTTTGTACGCCTTCACGGGCTGATTGGTTGAATGTCGCTACAACTTTTCCTGCACCCATACCAATTTTTGCAACAAAACTTTGTTGTTCCGCTTTTTGTTCAGTAATTTTTTTACTTGTATCATATTTAAATTCTGTTTTTTTCGAGGTGGGCTTTTCTGTATCAGCAGCAGCTTCTTCTGATGTCAATGTAATCTGTTTCGGGCCTACAGCGGAAACATAAATTGTCTCATTAATGTATTGTGCTAAGGGACCACTTTTGCCAGTTGGAACAACGTTAATAGTAGGAATTCCTTTTTTAGGATAAATTCCGCAACGAAGAGTGCCTCCACAATCAATAATGGCTAATGCGATTTCATCATCTGGAATCGATGTCTTAAAACCATTGACCGCTTCCATTCCTGTCAATTCTACGATTTTATCAACAATTGCGGGTTTCTCGCCGCCACCTGTAATGTAAATAAATTTATGTTTTTCTTCTGTCGGTGTAATCACTAAGGGCCCACCATAACCGCCATTTCCTTTAACTACCTTAATACTATTGTACGTCATCTCACCTTGCTCCTTTCTAATCCACAGCAATCTCTACTGTTTTACTAAGGGTAATTCCTTGTTGTTTGCAAACATAGGCGGTAGTGAAATCGGTAACCCAACCGCCAATAAAATTCATTAATATCCCTACAAACATATAGCGAATCGCTAGGTCCATCGAATTTAGTCCTAACGTATCAATCCCTTGCGCAATCCCTAACCAAACGAACAATTCACCAGGATTAATATGAGGAAAAACTCCATTACTGGTATGACAAAATTGCGCTTGTGCAGCATAATAGCTAGGTTTATAGTATTCTGGTAAAAATCGAGCCATCGTAAAGGACATTGGATTGCCTAACATAAAAGCGGATAAAAAAGGCAACACTAAATACCGCGTAACAGGATTTTTGGCAGAAAGTTTGGCTACCTTGGTTACTCTTTCTTCTCCTAGAAAAGCAATTAAAGTATTCATAGCTACCATTAACATCAAAACAACAGGTACGATGCCTGTCATCCAAGAAATAAATGTTTCTGCTCCTGTTTGGAAAAGGTGCATAAATCCTTCCGCAAATTTTGTAATATAAGACATTACTCGACACTTCCTTTCAATTTTGTTTGTACTTTATTTTTCCATAATTGCCATTGAATTTTGGCTCCATTAAGCGGCGGTAATGGTTGTGTTTCTTGATAATTGCCAAGCTCAACACGTAAGTAAATTTCTCGTGCATTTTCCATCGCTTGTTGGGTTAATTTATTTTCCTTTTGTACGAGCGGATGGTAATGATCCATATAATGAATATCCTCGTTCACGTACTGAGGTAAGGAATGAAATTTAGCTAGAACAGTGACACCTTGCATCTTTCTAGCGGCTAAGATTTTCCCTTGTGAATCCACAGCAAACAAGATAATCGTGCCTGCTTTTAACTTCCCTGCACGTCGACCAATCGCGACTTTCCCTAATTGTCGCAATTCTTGGTAGTTTTGATTAAAGTGTTTAATCTGTTTCATTCCCATAGCTATCTGAACGAAGTAAGCTGTTAAAAAAAGCGCCCCGAATACGTAGATAAAACTCATATGATAATCCCCTTCCTTTGCATCCACTCTTTAACCGCTAAAACATCTCGTTGCTTCCGTAACTCATTACGTAAACGTTCGTCTCCTGCGATTGTAAACAAGCGGTCATATAGTTGTAGTAACTCTGCTTCAACAGTGGCCGTCAGCTCTTCTGGAATACCCAACAGCAAAATAACATCAACTTTACCTTCTGGTGTAACCAGTGATTCTTCAAAAACCCCAATCGATAAAATAATCGTTGGTAAGGCTTGATTAATTGTATGGGGAAAGGCAATCCCCGATTCAAAAATAGTTGTTTGTTGATCTTCTCTAGTAAAAATTCGTTCGATAAATTGGGGATCTACTAATTTTTCTGCTTCTAAATCAGCAATCATTTTTTGGATATTCGCTCGGTAACCTTGAGTATTCTCTAATAATTGATAGGTCATATGAATATTTTGAGATTCCACGGAACGAATTTCTTTTGCTCTCTGCCACTCATTTCTGAGCCAAGTATCGTTAAATAAATTAGTTAAATGGATCATCGGTGTTTGTGGTCGAATATTTTTTAAGGGAATGGTTGTAAAAATAGCAAAATATTGATTCAATTCTCTTCTCTCTGCCTCTTCTTCAGAAAAATGGGCAATCTGGACGTCTGGACCCAAAACTTTTTCCAATTGCCGCTGAATGATCAAGGCCGTTCCATGACCTGTACTGCAGATTACGGCGATTTCTTTTTTGGCTCCCGCTTCATAGTTCCCTCTCAATGCTAGTTCAAAATACAAAGCGAGATACCCAAATTCAACCGTCGGCACACAACGATTTAACAAACGGCCCAATTCTTGCAAGCCAATCTTGGCTAATTCATAGGCCAGAGGATATTGTCGTTCAATTTCTCCATAAAATAAATCGTGACACTCCACATGAAAAACGAGTCGATTCATCACGTTTCTTAAATGATCTTTCATTTCTGAAAACAAGAAGTCCTCATCAAATTCAACAACAACTGAATGATGAATTTTTTTCATCATTTTTTGAAAATAGTCAGCTAAGAGTCCTTCATCAGCCAATAAAGAATTACGAATATGGTTTGTGTTGATGTTAAAAGGAAAGCTGATAAAGGAACGTTCCCATTGGCTTAACGTTACATTATAGGTTATTTCCAAGTGATACATCAGTTCTTCAATCTGCTCGTTATGACGAACATAATCAACATATTCTGGTGGTAGTTCCGTAATGAGTTTTCCAGCTAAAACACGCTGCAAAACAATTGAAACCACTCTTCGTAAAAGAAAACTATCTTGTTTCGCTAGTCTTGTTTCTTTGATTATTTTTTGTATCATTTGTTTGGTAGTTTCATGAAGAAACTGTTCTTCAAAATATTCTTGGACGTAATTCACATGAAGTAAGCGTAAATCAAACTCTTTTCCTTCTAAATGAATACCACGGTTTGGCGTACCTACAACCGCAACCTGCCAAGGAGCAATCAGCTCTTTCATGCGCTTAATGTCTTTATTAACTGTGCCGCGACTAACGGCGAGTTCTTCGGATAAATCATAAGTTGAAATAAATTGATCTTCTTCTATTAATCGTTTGATAATGTAGGAAACACGCTTGCTTGAAGAATTAAAATCAGATTCCCTTTTTAGCCGTCCAGACAAAACCTCTTCAAAACCTTCAAAGTTATTGATTTCTAACTGAAAGAGATTTTCCTTCTGAATAATTTGGGCGATACCGATTAATTCATCATTCAATGTATCAATGTTTTTACGAACTGTTTGAGGACTTGCGGCTAATTTTTCTTGCAATTCCTGTAAGCTCATTCCTTTGTGATCAACTAGTAATTTTATTACTTGGTACCATCTATTTACTAGCGTCATTTAGTTTTCCCACCTCTATCCTCTTGTTTTACCTCCAGCTACGTTTGTGGTGATGCCTGTAATATAGCTTGAACGGTCTGATAAATAATAGCATACTAAGTCAGCGACTTCATGGAGTTTTCCGCTACGACCTAATGGAATCGTACTTGTTTTTGAATAACCTGCTCGCAATTGCTCAACAGAAATGTTTCGTGTATAAGCCAATGCTTCTTCGTATGCTAAAGTGCGCAAGCCCGTTTCTTCCATAATGCCTGGCGCAATCCCCACGACACGGACGTTTGATTTTCCTAACTCTTTAGCCCATGAACGTGTATAACTGCTGACCGCTGCTTTCGTTGCAGCGTAAGCACTTTGCCCTTCGGAGCCTTCTAATCCAGCTTCTGAAGACATATTAATAATGACACCTGCTTGTTTTTGTACAAGAATCCGGCCCACTGCTTGGCTCATTAGGTAGAGCCCTTTTTGATTGATGGCTACAATTTTGTCGAATACCTCATCCGATAATTCATAAGGCCCATGAGGATGATTTTTATCCACCAATAGACGTGGAATATTGATGCCGGCATTGTTTACTAGGCCATCTACGGTTCCAAATTTTTCCACCACTTGAGCGACACCCGCTTCTACTTCTGCTCGAGAAGTTACATCGACTTTCACAAAGAGTAAATGCTCATGTTGCATTTCTGGTGCTGAAATATCAAAATTAGCGACATAGACCTCTTGTGCTAACAAGCTTTCAACAATGCTGCGACCAATACCAGATGAGCCTCCTGTAACAATCACTACTTTTCCTTTAATTCCTAACCAATCTGTCATATGTTCCACTCCTATCATTTGTTTGCGCTTTCAGTATAGGTCAGTTTGTGAAATTATTTAAGACAGTCTTTTTTTGCAGTTTAGAAAAAAAAGTAGACTAATTCAAAACAAAAAAGCAGTTGCTTCTTCACAATCAATCATCCGTGAAGAAGCAACTGCTTCAAATTTTTATTATCCTTGCACTTTCGCGATTTTTCCTTGTTCGATGTAGACTAAACTGAGTTATAAGTAGCTATTTCCAAATATTCCAACTTTATACTGCTGTTAAAATTAATTTTGCTGTGTCGGTCGGTACATCATGTTTAGAGTTGTAGAAAGAAGTAGAAATAATTTCTCCCTCTTTTAACTCAATTGCTACATCTTGATTCCCTGGATTAAAATTTTGCGACCTAGAATTTCCTTCATTATCATTATATATATCTAAATCCCAACCCAAATTAGCAAACTGTGGATCCATTTCCATGTTTGTACTCAATTTGTATTTTCCAGCAGGTACATCTCTTCCCACTATATATTCGCCAATACCTAACTCTGTAGCTTCTGTAACTTTTTCTGGTACAGCATTTAGTTTGATTTTAGATATATTTCTAAAACTTAACACATCACCATCAAATAAAATTAATCTTACTTTTGAAGCATAATCTGCACTTGAATCAGGTGTACCCAAGACCCAATTAAAAAATAATCCGTTAATATCTTTTCTAGTTCCTGTGAAATTACCACGTCCACCAGTAACTTCTAAATCATAAATACCAGGTTTTACTGTAGCATCATTCCCCACAGTTATATCTCCAGTTACATAGATTTCATCAACCGACTGGCCATTAGCTGCTAATTTATTCATTATTTTTGGCAATGAATCTTCTGTTTTCTGTGAATCACTCGAACTGTTTGTCACTTTTATCGGTTCTTCTGAACTTTTTTTTGAACCAGTACTTTCACTATTAGATGCACATGCAGTCAAACTAATCAATAATAATAAAGATATCCCCATATACCATTTTTTACTCAACACAAAACTTCTCTCCCCTGACTTTTATTTTTGTTCAGATAATTGTGATCACTTATATGTTACTTTTTCCACTAATATAAATCAAGAACATTCTAATATATGTTAAAAATATAATTATTTCTATGAGTTAGCTTGTTTATTTTTTCTATTCAAACTAAATTAACTACAATAAAACTCATCCATACAAAAAGAAAGCTGCTATGCTAGTGCATTTAAAAGTTAAATCAAAAAAAATTAATTTTTGAGTTTAACTACACCATTTAAATAGCAACTTTCTTTTTTCACTTATTATCCTTGCACTTTCGCGATTTTTCCTTGTTCGATGTAGACCATCAAAATGCTAATGTCAGCGGGATTCACACCGCTGATACGGCTTGCTTGGGCAATCGTTTCTGGTTGGATTTTTTGTAGTTTTTGTTTTGCTTCTGTAGCCAAGCCGTTAATCGCTTGGTAATCGATGTTTTCTGGAATGCGTTTTGCTTCCATGCGTTTTAGTTTCTCAACCTTTTCCATGGCTTTTTTAATGTAGCCTTCGTACTTGATTTGAATTTCTACTTGTTCAATCACTTTTGGATCGAGCGCCTCTTCAGGTGCGGGAATAAATTGAGCGACTTCTTGATAACTGATTTCTGGGCGTTTCAGAAAATCTCTAGCTAAAATACCATCTTTTAAGCCAGCAGCGCCTTTGGTTTCCAAAAATGCTTGCACTTCTTTGGTTGGTTTAATCCGATGTTTGCCTAAGCGGGCAATTTCCGCTTCAACAGCCGCTTTTTTGACTAGATAGGCGGCATATTGTTCTTCTTTGACTAAGCCAATTTCATGACCCATTTCTGTTAAACGTAAGTCCGCATTGTCATGTCGTAAAATCAAACGATACTCCGCACGTGACGTTAATAAGCGATAAGGTTCGTTAGTGCCTTTTGTAACTAAATCGTCAATCATGACGCCAATATAGCCATCACTACGTTTTAAAACAAGAGGCTCTTTGCCTTGAATTTTCAATGCAGCATTAATTCCTGCCATCAAGCCTTGACCAGCAGCTTCTTCGTAGCCACTAGTTCCGTTCGTTTGACCTGCTGTATAAAGATTTTCAATGACCTTTGTTTCTAATGTTGGGCGTAATTGGTGAGGGACTACCACATCGTATTCAATGGCGTAACCTGTACGCATCATTTCTACTTTTTCTAATCCTTCAATAGAATGAAGCATTTCTGTTTGGACATCTTCTGGTAAAGAAGTAGATAAGCCTTGGACGTAAACTTCTTCGGTATTCAACCCTTCTGGTTCCAAGAACAATTGGTGTCTTGGTTTGTCTGCAAAACGAACAATTTTGTCCTCGATGGATGGGCAATACCGAGCGCCCACACCTTCAACAATCCCAGTAAACATTGGGGCACGGTGTAGATTTTTTTGAATAATTTCATGCGTTGTTTCATTCGTATAAGTTAACCAACAAGGTTCTTGGTTTTGATTGTAGGCACTATCTGGCGTGCTGTAACTAAAGTGGTTGGGTTCTTTATCGCCTGGTTGTTCCTCTGTCACAGAATAATCAATCGTACTTGATTTTACTCGCGGCGGCGTTCCTGTTTTAAAGCGATCGATTTCTAAACCTAATTCTTTTAAATGATTGGCTAAACCAACGGAAGGTTGCGAATTGTTTGGTCCTGATGAATATTTTAATTCACCAATAATAATTTCGCCACGCAAGGCAGTACCGGCAGTAATCACCACTGCTTGACTACGGTATGCGGCACCTGTTGAAGTTACAACACCACGACAAACGCCATCTTCCACGATTAATTCTTCAACAATCCCTTGACGAAGGGTTAAATTTTCTTCTTTTTCAATGGTATGTTTCATTTCTGTCGCATAGGCATGTTTGTCAGCTTGCGCGCGCAACGCACGCACTGCTGGACCTTTACCAGTATTTAGCATCCGCATTTGGATGTAGGTTTTATCAATGTTTTTACCCATTTCGCCGCCTAATGCATCGATTTCTCGGACAACGACTCCTTTGGCAGGTCCACCAACAGAAGGGTTACATGGCATAAAAGCAACCATATCTAAATTAATCGTTAAAAGTAACGTTTTAACGCCCATTCGTGCGGCTGCTAAGGCTGCTTCAGAGCCAGCATGTCCAGCACCGACGACAATAACATCATATGATTCTGCTTGATATTGATTCATAAAAAATTCCTCTCTTGTCTTATTTTCCTAAACAAAATTGACTAAATAACTGTGTAATTAATTCATCTTGGACACTATCGCCGACGATTTCCCCTAAATAATCCCAACAACGGGTCATATCAATTTGAACTAAATCGACTGGCATACCTGCTTCGATGCCGTTAATCACTTCTTGTAACGAAAGCGCTGCTTGATCCAGCAAAGCAATATGACGTGTATTAGAAATATAGGTAGCATCTTTTTCGCCTGTTTGGCCGCCAAAGAAAAGATCAGCAATTTTCGCTTCTAACTGGTCTAAGCCTGTGTTTGACAACACCGAAACGGATAAAATTTCTTCTGCAGGGACTAATTCTTGTAATTCGTTAGGATCTAGTTTTGTCGGTAAGTCCATTTTATTTAAAAGAATAACGCGTTTTAAGCCTTTCGTTGCTTCCAACAGTTGACGATCTTCCTCTGTCAATTCTTCGCTTTGATTTAAGACTAACAAAATTAAATCCGAATCTGCTAACGCTTTGCGGCTGCGTTCGACACCAATTCGTTCCACAATGTCTTCTGTTTCGCGAATCCCCGCTGTATCAATTAATTTTAAAGGAACACCGCGAACGTTAACGTATTCTTCAATGACATCACGTGTCGTTCCAGCAATATCTGTAACGATAGCTTTTTCTTCTCGTAACAGATGGTTTAACAAACTGGATTTCCCGACATTTGGTCGGCCAATAATTGCTGTACTTAGACCTTCTCGCAAAATTTTTCCTTGTTTAGCGGTCGTTAATAATTGTTGAATCTGCGCTTTCACAAATTCGGCTTTTTCTAAAAGTAATTTCGTGGTTAATTCTTCGACATCATCATACTCTGGATAATCAATATTAACTTCTACTTGCGCTAAAGTATTTAAAATTTCTTGTCTTAATGAACGAATTAACGCCGACAAGTTACCATCCAATTGGTTCAATGCAACATTCATCGCTTTATCTGTTTTAGCACGGATTAAGTCCATCACTGCTTCTGCTTGTGAAAGATCCATTCGGCCATTTAGAAAAGCACGTTTTGTAAATTCCCCAGGTTCGGCCATTCGTGCGCCTTCACGTAACAGTAATTGCAATAATTGGTTCACCACGACAATGCCGCCATGACAGTTAATTTCTACCACGTCTTCTCGTGTAAATGTTTTCGGTGCCCGCATCACAGAAAGCATGACTTCATCAATCAATTGATCGTTTTGCGGATCAACAATATGACCATAATGAATCGTGTGCGTGGGGACTTTAGCTAAATCTTTAGTGCCTGACCGATAAACTTTGTTTGCAATAGCAACTGCTTGCTCGCCACTTAAACGAACAATACTAATCGCACCTTCACCTGGCGGCGTAGAAATCGCCGCAATTGTATCAAATTCCATTGTAGCTGATTGCATAATTAGCTTCCTTTCTTCATAACAACAAAAAAAGCGCCCACTCCTCCTGCATTAAAAAATTCAGGTTGGATTTAGCACTTTCACTGCTTGTTCCTTCGATTTTCTGAAAATAGAATAGCACATTTTATTCTATTTGGCAATTTTTCTTCATTAAATGGAACGAGAAAACGTATCATTGAGTGGGGAATTCTCAACAATACGTTTTCTCATCTATAGGAATTAAAGGAGAGAGCTAGTTTTTACGTTTGCGTTTGATGATTCCCATGCTCGCAAGGAGTGCGACAAAGGCGCCAAACAAACTTGTTGTCACGGCTGAGGACTCTTTTTCACCTGTACTAGGTAAGTAGCCTGTTTTCCCGTGATTTCCAGTGCCATAACTGATGGTACTTAGTTTAGGGTGGTAGCCACTACCATTTGTACCGAGGCCATTGCCTAGTGAACCTAAGCCAGAACCTGTTGTGCCTAAACCAGAACCCCCATTTGGATTTGAACCTGTGTTTGAACCATTCCCATTATTCCCGCCAGTTGCGCCATTGTTTCCTGTGTTGCCGCCTGTATTGCCGTTATTTCCGCCAGTGTTACCATTGCCTCCTCCAGGATTCGTTGGGTCGGCTGGTGTCATGAAGGTTGTAGCCGTACTGTAATGTCCTGCGCCATCGGTAGCTGTCGCAAGTAAACTTTGTTGAGCAGTCGCTTGTCCCGCTGTTAATTGGATAGCGAAGTTGCCTTCAGCATCGGTGGCACCTACAGCAATCACACTTCTTAATAGTCGGTTACTAATTTGAATGATTCGGTTTGGTTCAGCTGTTCCTTTGATGAGGTAGCCGGCTTTAGACGTTCCTAAAACTGAAGAAACAGTTGGTGCCGCAATTTTAATCTCTGGTTCTCCCGTAATATCGGCCGGCGTCATAAATGTGGTTTTAGGACTCACATTTCCTTGTGTATCTGTGGTTAGTGCGGTTAACGTTTCTTTTTCTGTTGCTAATCCTGCTGCAATATGAATAGAGAAGGTACCTCCAGTAGTTGTATTGCCACTTGCCAATAATTTTTCACTGCTATTGTAAAATTGAACCGTGACATTTGGATCAGCAGTTCCAGTGACTGTATAGCCATTGGCTTTGTTTCCTTCAACCTTCGTAATAGTTGGCGCCGCTAAAACAACATCCGCTGGAATAACGGCTGTAGCTGGTTGACTTTCATTGCCAGCGCCATCTTTGCTAATAATCGTAATCGTTTCTCCTGGTGTCACTACGCCAGCTGATAGAGTCACCGTATATTGGCCGGTTTCGTTAGCAGTGGTAGCAGCAATGATGGTTCCGTCTGCGTCACGGACATCAATAGTGGTTTTGGGCTCCGCCGTTCCAGTGATTTCGTAACCTTTACCAGAATTTCCGGTAATAGAATCAATGGTTGGTGTGGCTAAGTCGGCTGGTGTAGTTGCTGTAGCCGGCTGACTTTCTTTTCCTGTTGCATTTTTCGCTACGACAGTTATTGTTTCGTTAGCTGAGGCCTTCCCTGGCTCTAAAGTCACTGTGTATTTGCCATCAGTTCCAGTAGTTGCCATGCCAAGGACTGTGCCATCGGCATCACGCACCTCAACTGTTGTACCAACTTCTGCTGTTCCTACTACTTGATAGCCTTTTGTCGTGCTACCAGTGATTTTGTCAACAGTAGGTGTCGCGACTGGTGCATCTGGATCAGCAGGTGTTTTGAAAGCAGTCGGATTACTTTCTTTCCCAGCAGCATCTTTCGCAATGGCAGTTAAGGCTTCGTTAGCTGTTGCTGTGCCCGTCGGAAGAGTGATTGTAAAGGCGCCAGCACCATCAGTCGTTCCCGTAGCAATAACTAAACCTGCTTCATTGTGAATCTCAATGGTGACATTTGGCTCTGCCGTGCCGGTTACTTGATACCCAGTGGCAGTTGTTCCTGTAACAGTCGTCACAGTTGGTGCTGCTACGGTTGCATCTTCAGGGACCGTCACTTCCGTTGGTTGACTTTCATTGCCGTCACCGTCTTTTCCAACAACTGTTAATATATCACCAGGATTAGCGGCTCCCACTGGAAGGTCCACAGTAAAGTTTCCTTGATCATCCGTTGTCGTTGTACCAATAATTGTTCCATCTGGGTTCCGTACTTCAATGGTGGTATTAGGGTCCGCCGTCCCAGTGATTTCATAACCAGTTGTTGAATCACCAGTAATGTCACCAATTGTTGGTGTGGTAACATCAGCGGGTGTCATAGCTGTAGTTGGTTGACTCTCAAGTCCAGTATCATTTTTAGCAACTACATTCACTGTTTGTTTAGCTGTTGCTTTTCCTGAAGCTAACGTCACAGTATATTGGCCAGTCGGTCCAGTTGTTGCGGTGCCTAAAACTGTTCCGTCTGTTGCACGAACTTCAATGGTGGTGCCAAGTTCAGCGGTACCTGTCACTTGATATCCTTGTGTTGTATTCCCAGTTACTTTGTCGACACTTGGCGGTGCCACTACTTCATCTGCTGGTGTTTGGAAGGTTGTCGGTGTACTTGTATTGCCAGCAGGATCTTTGGCTAACGCTGTCAAAGTTTCATTCGCATTTGCCGTCCCAGCTGGAAGGTTCACAGCAAAGGAACCAGTTCCATCGGCAGTCCCTGTTGCAATCACGTTCCCATCTGCATCACGAATCTCGATGGTAGCATTCGGATCAGCGGTGCCTGTCACCTGATAACCAGCAACTGAATTACCTATTACTCCTGTTACAGTTGGTGCTGTAACCGTGGCATCAGCAGGAACAAGGACTTCAGTCGGTTGACTTTCATTTCCCGCGTTATCCTTTCCAATCACTGTTAACGTATCCCCAGGATTGGTCGTTCCCGTTGGTAGCGTTACAGTAAACTCACCATTCGCATCAGAGGTACCTGTACCAATAACTGCCCCAGCTGGATCACGAACTTCGATTGTTGTGTTAGGGTCTGCTGTTCCTGTAATTTCATAACCCGAACCAGAGTTGCCTGTGATGTTATCAACTGTTGGTGCAGTGACATCAGCTGGTGTTGTCGCCGTTGCTGGTTGACTTTCCGTGCCACTAGCGTTTTTCGCTACAACGCTCAGCGTTTGATTTGCTGTTGCTGTTCCTGGATCTAAAGTCACTGTATATTTTCCGTCAGTTCCAGTTGTTGCAGTACCAAGGACCGTGCCAGCTGCATCGCGAACCTCAATGGTGGTGCCAACTTCAGCAGTCCCTTTGACCTCATAGCCTTTTGTTGTACTACCTGTTACAGTCTCAACAATTGGCGTCGCCACGGGCGTATTAGGATCCGCTGGCGTTTGGAACGTTGTTGGCGTACTTTCTGTGCCGCTGGCGTTTTTCGCTACAGCCGTTAATGTTTCATTGGCACCTGCTTCACCTGCGGGAATGGTAACTGTAAACGCTCCTGTCCCATCAGCGGTACCTGTGCCTATTACGGTGCCTCCTGCATTTCGGATTTCAACCGTGGCATTGGCGTCAGCAGTTCCTTTAACTTCGTAACCTGCCGTTGAATTACCTGTCACTCCTGTGATTGTTGGTGCGGTTACTTCACTAGTAGTACCTGCAGCAAAATAAATGTTGGATACACCATCTGCTGTTGCTAATAAATTAACGTCTAAAAGATCTGTTTGAACGACTGTTCCTACAAAACGAGCATCTAAATTATTGGATAAATTTTGAGGTGTTGAAACGGTAGTTGGTAAAGTAACCGTAGTTGCGCCTAGTAAAGAAGCATCCACTAACTCATTCACACCTGAACCACCAACCGCTAATAAAGGCAAAGCACCTGAAACAGCCACGTTTACCGTGCCTTTGACAGGAAGCAAGGCTGCATTTATGGCTGTAGCGACAAGATTACTTGGGATACTGGTTCCTTTTGCCTCCAAAGCTTGAACTGCTGCATTCAAATCTTGTAAGATGTTTGAAACATTTTGGGCTAAAACTAACCCTAAACCATCACTAATCGGTGCACTAATGTATGAGCCGTCAGCTGCTAACGTTTCCGGAGCTGTAAATGAAGCAGCACCTAAGTTTTCAATGTTATTCACTAATTCCAATTGACGATTCACTTCCGTCAAATCAATATCAACACCAGTTAAATTCCCTAACGCTCCACTGGTAATTTGAGTAATGACATTGGTTAAATCATTGGCTGCATTCAAAACGGCAGTCAAAAAAGTAACTTTTGAAAGATCAATCGTAACGTTGGTATTGATTGCTGCGCTGCCTGCTGCAGCTACATTTCCTCTTAACTCAGGAGGAACCACTAACACCGCTTGTTTTTGTCCACTAAACACAGCGGAAGCATCTGCTAAAGCACCACCAGAAACAGTGAAATTAACTGGTTGATTTTGGTTTGCGGCTGTCCAACGATTACTCGTTGAAGTGCCACTGTCATTATTTGACGTAACATTTGATAATAGTTCGATATCCAAGACCGCTGCTGATGCACTGATTGTGCCAGAGGTAACAGCTATACTTACAGGGATTGCTAATGACGTAAATAATAAACCACTTGATATTGCTAAATTAAGCATCTTGCGTTTTGTCCATTTTTTATGCTGACTTTTCCGATTAAAATCCTCAACAATTTTCTTTTTCATCTGATCGTCCCTCTTTTCTTTAAAATAAACGATAAATACCAAGATCATTAGCTTCCCCTAGTTGTTCATCTCCCCCTTTAGCGATTTAAATGGATTTAACACCTGCAGTTTAGTACATTTCCTCAGCTTTTCAAAATATAATGCTGTGAATTTTTATATAAAAATTCATTTGATAACAAACATC
>OKIR01000076.1_pt1 | contig 24381 bp, 15 predicted proteins | sample 1612941 | NCBI WGS metagenome assembly OKIR01 (sample SAMN04436824, study PRJEB24849) | human gut metagenome | biome: human gut; feature: NICU; material: stool | host: Homo sapiens | place: USA: Saint Louis, MO | collected 2011-07-14
CATACGACATCGGTCTCGGCATTCCTGCTGAACCGCTCTTCCGATCTTATGCCATGCAGTGACGACTTTTTGTTCCGCTTGAGTGAGGATCGTGTCGAGCGCCTCTGTCAACTGGTCAGTATCTTCTTTTCCTGTGACGAAAGCTAAAAAAAACTGATTCAGTCTCAGTTGCTCCACTGCCGGCAAGTACCATTGTCCTTCTACTTGCTTAACCGTTAATGGCAGTTCAACTGGCTCATGGCTGACATTGATTTGTTGGATTTCTTTTTTTAAAACGGCTAACGTGTGCTGCATGTCTAGCGCTTGTGTTGCCTGTTGCGTTTGCTGAAGAAGAGCAGTGGTTGTATCTTCAATCGCCGTCACAAAATCTAAGCCCTTAATCTGAAAAGTGATTGTCGCTTGCCCATTCAATTCTTTCGTGGCTACTAGGTGATATGACGCTTTTTTCTTCACTTGAGCCAGTAATTCTGCGCTAAGCTTCTGGGCTTCAGTCTCGGTGACTTCAGCGTTCATTTCTTTTAAGCTATTGAAAAATTGCTTCTGGAACTGTTGACGGCTCGTCTGCAAATGCTCCGCTAAGACTTTCGGTTCACGAAAAGTTTGAGAGAATGTCTCTGGCTTTTCTTGATAAATAAAGTAATCTACCAACTGTTGCGCTGCTTTTTCGCCGGAACGAGACGGTGCACTGCAGCTTGCTAACGCCCCAATGAATAACAGAAATAGTGATAGTAGCTGCTTCTTCATTCCTCATCCTCATTTCCTCAAGTCTTCGTCTCTCTTCTAGTTAAGCAACTTCTCAGCCATTTGTCAAAGCTATTTACTATCAATTATTTGCGGAATTCTGCTAATTTTTGATAACTTTGTGCTAAAACTTGTTGGGTTTCTTGAAAAACAGGATACAGTTCTTGATAAACTAGCAATTGATCCGCTCGTGGCGTGACCGTTTCATGAATCAGCACCTGTTGCGCCGCTGCTTGTAAATTTGGTAACTGCCCTAAGCCTTGCCAACCTAGCAAAACAGCGCCTAATGCCGAAGCTTCGGTGCTATCAGTGAACGATAACGTTTCTCCCAGCACATCAGCCATAATTTGACGGAACACAGGGGAATCAGCAAAGCCGCCTGTCGCCCGAATCTCCTGAACGGGTCCACCGAGTTGTTTCAAATCTTCTAAAATGGTTTTTAAATTGAAACAGATGCCTTCCACCACCGCTCGAGCTAAATGTCCAGCATGGTGATTTTTGCGCAAGCCAATAAAACTTGCGCTCGCCTCTGCATTCCACAGCGGTGCTCGTTCACCAAGCAAATAAGGATGAAACAGTAAGCCATTTGCCCCAGCTGGCACGGTTGCAATTTTGGCCATAATTGGGTCATAGAGATTGGTCCCGTTTTGGATAGCTTGCTGACGTTCTTCTGCAAAAATCGTTTGGCTCGCCCAATCTAACGCAACTGCACCATTACTACTTGCGCCACCAATCACCCAGTGCTGTTCATCTAGAGCAAAACAAAACGTTTCACCTTGCGGATGCAAAAAAGGTTCTTCGACAATATACCGAAGTGCGCCGCTCGTACCAACGGTCAAAGTCGCTACACCCATTCCTAGCGCTCCCAAACCTAAATTAGACAATGGACCATCCGCGCCACCAAGAACTAAAACCGTTTCCTCCTCAACACCAAGCATCTCTTGCCAAGAAGGCGCTAACGCTGGAAAAATGAACGTTGACGGGGCAACTTTTGGCAACTGTTCCTCCTCAATAGATAAATACGCTAAAATCGACGATTCCCATTGCCGCGTGTGAATATTAAATAAACCCATCCCCGAAGCACTACTATAATCTGTCCAGTATTCGCCAAAGAAACGGTAAAAAATGTAGTCCTTAATCCCAATAAACTTGGCCGCGCTCTGCGCAACGGCTGGCTGATTTTCCTGCAGCCAGCGAATCTTGTACAAAGGCGCCATTGGATGAACTGGCATGCCTGTCAATTGATAAAACAATTGGGCCGCTGGCGTTTCTTTTAACGCTTCCGCATAATCAGATGCTCGTGTGTCAGCCCAAGTAATCACTTGGGTCAATGGACGTCCTTGCGCATCCATGGCAATTAAGCCATGCATCGCTGAAGCAAAAGAAATGAGCCCAATTGGTTGATTCTTCACTTGTTGTGTGACGGTTCGAATACAGTTCACCACAGCTTGGAACAGCGTCTCTGGGTCTTGCTCCGCCATTCCTTCAGTCTCTTGAATTAATGGATAACGCACATAGCTAGAAGCTACGACTGTGCCATTGGGTTGAAAAGCCACTGCTTTGGCTTGCGTGGTGCCAACGTCGACACCAATCGCTAATTTTTCCATTTGATTCCCTCATTTCTTGTTTCTTTTATTATTCCTAACAAAAAAAGATTTGTCTAGTCAAATGAAAAAGTTTAAAAAAAGCGTAGTTTATTTTTAAGGAGGTAACCTATGTTTTTCTTGAGTCTCTTTTTGATTGGTGCCTGTTTCGGTTCTTTTTTATGCTTAGTGGCGGAGCGCTTACCAGTAGGGCGTTCTCTGTGGTGGCCCCCTTCCCACTGTCAAGGTTGCCACCAGCCTCTACAACTCTATGAATTAATTCCAGTTGTTTCGATTTTGCTGCAGCGCTTTCGTTGTCGAAAGTGTCAACAGCCAGTAGCTAAGAGTTATCTTTTAGCAGAACTTGTCATGGGCAGCTTAACCGCAAGCTGTTTTTCAGCTGGCCTGACGATTGATGCTGTGATTCTCTGGTGGTGGCTGACGAGCGCTTTCACATTATCCTTGATTGATTACTGGTATTTAGTGGTTGAACCGAAGATTCTTTATCCGAGTTTTTTTGTGCTTTGCTTGCTGAAAATGGCGGGTCAGCATTCGTTTTACTTACTGACTGGTCTTTTTTGTTTTTGTTTTTTCCGAGCCGTCTTACATTATTTTCCGGAAGCCATGGGGCGAGGGGATCTTTTGTTACTGGGTTTGTGGGGCTGTTTTTTACAGGTACCTCAGTTGCTGATGCTACTATTTTTTGCCAGTAGTTATGGCCTAATCTATGGCTACAGCTGTAAATTTTTGGTGTATCCAGTTGAACAGACACTTCCTTTTGTCCCCTTTTTAAGTTTGGGCTTACTCACAATCAGTTGGTTATAGCAAATAAAAAAAGCCGTAAGGAGCATGCTCCTTGCGGCTTTTTAGGGTTTATTTATTGATGTTTTTCATCGCATCTTCAGCAGCCATTTGTGCTTCAATGTCTGAAATACTATAAACGTTTTCGCTAGCTACGCCAACTTCTTTTGGTTCCATGTTACGGTAACGAGCCATACCAGTACCAGCTGGGATGATTTTACCAATGATAACATTTTCTTTCAATCCAAGTAATGGATCTTTTTTGCCACGGATAGCAGCATCTGTTAACACGCGTGTTGTTTCTTGGAAGGATGCAGCAGATAAGAAGCTGTTTGTTTCCAATGACGCTTTGGTAATACCAAGTAAGACTGGACGACTAGTAGCAGGGACGCCACCAGCAACTAATGTGTCGTAGTTACGGTCTTTAAATTCTGCGATGTCCATTAATGTTCCTGGAAGGATTTCAGTGTCACCTGGATCCATTACGCGGATTTTACGTAACATTTGACGAACCATTACTTCGATATGTTTGTCGCCGATTTCTACCCCTTGCATACGGTAAACACGTTGTACTTCACGTAATAGGTAGTTTTCAACAGATAAAACATCACGAACTTGTAATAATTGTTTTGGATCGATTGAACCTTCTGTCAACGGTGCACCACGGTGGATGATGTCGCCTTCAGCAACTTTCATACGTGCAGTGTAAGGGACAGTATAGGTACGTGTATCTGTTTTTCCTTTGATGGTTACTTCTTTTTGACGTGTGGCAGGATCTTCAGAAATATCGATAACTTCACCGGTTACTTCTGTAATCACTGCTTGCCCTTTCGGATTACGTGCTTCAAAGATTTCTTGGATACGAGGTAAACCTTGAGTGATATCGTCACCGGCAACCCCACCGGTATGGAACGTACGCATTGTTAACTGTGTACCAGGTTCCCCGATTGATTGAGCGGCGATTGTACCAACTGCTTCTCCGACTTCAACGTCAGAACCAGTTGCCAAGTTACGTCCGTAACAGTGCTTACATACACCATGTTTTGTGTTACATGTAAAGACAGAACGGATGGTTACTTTTTCAATACCAGCGTCCACGATTTCTCTTGCAAGATCTTCAGTGATTAATTGATCCGCACCAATGATGATTGCACCAGTTTCTGGATGAACAACTGATTTACGTGTATAACGACCTAATAGACGTTCGTCTAATGGTTCGATAATTTCGTTACCTTCACGAATGGCTTCGATTTCAAGACCACGGTCAGTGCCACAGTCGTCTTCACGAATGATTACGTCTTGGGCAACGTCAACTAAACGACGTGTTAAGTAACCTGAATCGGCTGTCTTCAAGGCCGTATCGGTCATCCCTTTACGAGCCCCGTGAGTTGAGATAAACATTTCTAAGACAGAAAGTCCTTCACGGAAGTTTGAGATGATTGGTAATTCCATGATTCGTCCATTCGGAGCGGCCATCAAACCACGCATACCAGCTAACTGTGTAAAGTTGGAGATGTTACCACGGGCTCCAGAGTCAGACATCATGAAGATTGGGTTACGAGCTTCCATACTTTCGATCAGTTTTTGTTGGATTTCGTCTTTGGCACCGTTCCAAACGCCGATTACACGTTCATAACGTTCGTCATCAGTAATTAAACCACGACGGAATTGTTTAGTAATTGTTTCAACTTGTTTGTGGGCAGCGTCAATGATTGCTTGTTTTTCATGAAGAACCATGATATCGGCAATCCCTACCGTCATCCCAGCATAAGTTGAGTGTTTGTAACCTAAGTCTTTCATGCGGTCAAGCATTTTAGAGGTTTCCGTAATGTGGAATCTCTTGAAGACTTCAGCAATGATATTTCCAAGATTTTTCTTCTTGAATGGTAAAACTAATTCTTGCTCTTTAATGTGTGCAGGAATGTCTGTACCAGCTTCTACGAAGTATTTATCTGGTGTTTGAACAGTTAAGTTATAGTCTGTTGGTTCGTTCAAGTAAGGGAACTCAACAGGCATGATTTCGTTAAAGATGATCTTACCAACTGTGGTGATTAAGATTCGTTCTTTTTGCCAATCAGTAAATGGTTTGTCACCTAAAAGTGTTGTTTGAACCCCAATCCGTGAGTGTAAATGTACGTAGCCATTTTGCCATGCTAAAACAGCTTCGTTCATGTCGCGGAAGATCATGCCTTCCCCTTCACGGCCTTCTTCTTCCATTGTTAGGTAGTAGTTACCTAAGACCATATCTTGAGATGGTGTAACAACTGGTTTACCATCTTTCGGGTTCAAGATATTTTGGGCAGCAAGCATTAACATACGAGCTTCTGCTTGTGCTTCTTCATTTAGAGGCACGTGAACCGCCATTTGGTCTCCATCGAAATCGGCATTGTAGGCTTCACAAACTAATGGGTGAAGACGGATCGCACGACCTTCAACAAGAACAGGTTCGAAAGCTTGGATCCCTAATCTATGCAACGTAGGTGCCCGGTTAAGTAAAACTGGGTGTTCTTGGATAACTTCTTCTAAAATATCCCAAACTTCATCTTCGCCACGTTCGATTTTACGTTTCGCATTTTTAATGTTTGTCGCAATTTCACGTTGTACTAATTCACGCATTACAAATGGTTTGAATAATTCAATCGCCATTTCTTTTGGTAAACCACATTGGTACATTTTTAAGAACGGACCAACGACGATTACGGAACGACCAGAATAGTCAACACGTTTACCTAGCAAGTTTTGACGGAAACGACCTTGTTTCCCTTTCAACATGTGAGAAAGAGATTTCAATGGACGGTTACCTGGTCCAGTAACTGGACGGCCACGACGACCATTATCGATTAAAGCATCGACCGCTTCTTGTAACATCCGTTTTTCGTTTTGAACGATGATGCTTGGCGCATTTAAGTCTAATAAACGTTTTAGACGGTTGTTACGGTTGATAACACGGCGGTATAAGTCGTTTAAGTCACTTGTTGCAAAACGACCACCTTCCAATTGAACCATCGGACGTAAATCTGGTGGAATAACTGGGATAACATCCATTACCATCCAGCTTGGTTGGTTACCAGAAGCACGGAAGGCTTCTAAGATGTCTAAACGACGGATGGCACGTGTCCGTTTTTGACCAGAAGCTGTTTTTAATTCTTCTTTTAATTGCGCAACTTCGCCATCTAAATCGACGTTATCTAATAATTGTTTCACGGCTTCGGCACCCATAGCAGCTTTGAAGGCTTGGCCATATTGTTCACGTTTTTCACGATATTCGCGTTCCGTTAACAATTGTTTTTTCTCTAATGTTGTGTCACCTGGTTCGATGACAACGTATGAAGCAAAATAAATGACTTCTTCCAATGCACGAGGGCTCATGTCTAAAACAAGACCCATCCGAGATGGAATTCCTTTAAAGTACCAGATATGTGAAACTGGTGCGGCTAATTCAATATGTCCCATACGTTCACGACGTACTTTTGAACGAGTGACTTCAACGCCACAACGGTCACAGACAATACCTTTATAACGGATACGTTTATATTTACCACAAGCACATTCCCAGTCTTTGGTTGGACCAAAAATGCGTTCACAGAATAACCCTTCACGTTCGGGTTTTAATGTACGGTAGTTAATTGTTTCGGGTTTTTTAACTTCCCCATAAGACCAGCTTCTGATCTTTTCTGGTGAAGCAAGCCCTATTTGCATACTTTCGAATTTATTTACATCGATCAAAAGGAATTCCCTCCATTTCCTTATTTAGAGAAGCTGAGTCAGCAACTTGTTAGCAAATGGCAAGCATCACTTGAAAGAAGGTCTGACGACACTTGGAACAAGTAATGACTTGCGCAGTTGCAACAAAGTCGCAGTTGAATCAACTCATCAGAGTGGTAGCGACAAATTAGTCTCTGTCTTCGGCTGTTTCAATTTCTTGAACAACGTCTTGTGCTTCTTCTTTCACGACTGATTCTGCTTCTTTTTCCAGCTGTTTCGCTGATTGTTGTTCCGCAAATTTGGTTAGTGCGTCAACGGTGATTAAATCATCATCGTCATCGTCCATATCGCGTAACTCAATCTCAGCTTCCTCAATGTCCAAGACACGCATGTCTAAACCAAGTGATTGTAATTCTTTCACTAATACTCGGAATGATTCAGGCACACCTGGTTTTGGAATTGGTTCACCTTTAACGATGGCTTCGTATGTTTTCACACGTCCGACAACGTCATCAGATTTGTAAGTTAAGATTTCTTGTAATGTGTAAGCAGCACCGTAAGCTTCCAGTGCCCAAACTTCCATTTCCCCGAAACGTTGTCCACCGAATTGAGCTTTACCACCCAACGGTTGTTGCGTAACAAGAGAGTAAGGTCCGATTGAACGAGCATGCAATTTGTCATCAACCATGTGGGCTAATTTAATCATATACATGACACCAACGGAAATACGGTTATCAAATGGTTCACCTGTACGTCCATCGTAAAGAACTGTTTTAGCATCGCTAGCCATACCAGCTTCACGAACAGTTTCCCAAACGTCTTCATCGGTTGCCCCATCGAAAACAGGTGTTGCAACGTGAATACCTAATTGGCGAGCAGCCATACCTAAGTGTAATTCAAGTACTTGTCCGATATTCATACGAGAAGGTACCCCTAATGGGTTCAACATGATATCAACAGGTGTTCCGTCAGGTAAGAATGGCATATCTTCTTCCGGCATAATACGGGAAACAACCCCTTTATTTCCGTGACGTCCCGCCATTTTATCTCCTTCGTGAATTTTACGTTTTTGAACGATATAGACACGAACTAACATGTTGACACCTGGTGATAATTCATCGCCAGCTTCACGAGTAAAGATTTTCACATCATGAACGATACCGCCGCCACCGTGAGGTACACGGAGAGACGTATCACGAACTTCGCGGGCTTTTTCCCCGAAGATTGCGTGTAATAAACGTTCTTCTGCAGATAATTCTGTGACCCCTTTAGGTGTGACTTTACCAACTAGTAAGTCGCCATCTTGAACTTCAGCACCAATGCGGATAATCCCCATTTCGTCTAAGTCTTTCAACGCGTCTTCCCCAACGTTTGGAATCTCACGGGTAATTTCTTCAGGTCCTAATTTTGTATCACGTGCTTCTGATTCATATTCTTCAATATGCACAGAAGTGTAGACATCATCTTTAACTAAACGACGGCTCATGATAATGGCATCCTCGTAGTTGTAACCTTCCCATGTCATGAAGGCAACTAAGACGTTTTGCCCTAAAGCCATTTCGCCTTCTTCCATAGAAGGTCCATCCGCTAAAGTATCGCCTTTTTCAACTTTTTCACCTAAGTGAACAATTGGGCGTTGGTTGTAGCTTGTTCCTGAGTTAGAACGACGGAATTTTGTAACCATATATTTGTCTAATGCGCCATTGTCGCGACGAACGCGAATTTCTTTTGCATCGACGAATTCTACGACACCGTCATGTTTACATAGTAAAGCAGCACCTGAGTCATGGGCTGATTTATATTCCATCCCTGTACCTACCCACGGAGAGCGTGGTTGAATTAACGGCACCGCTTGACGCTGCATGTTGGCACCCATCAAGGCACGGTTGGAGTCATCGTTTTCTAAGAAAGGAATACATGCTGTTGCGACTGCGACTACTTGTTTTGGTGAAACGTCCATGTAGTCAACTTTGTCTACGGCAACTTCTAAGTTTTCACTTTGTAGACGCGCCATAACAACATCATTGGCAAATGTGCCATCTTCATTTAAAAGTGAGTTCGCTTGCGCTACGATATAATGGTCTTCGATGTCTGCTGTTAAGTAATCTACTTGATCAGTAACACGGCCTGTCGTACGATCAACACGGCGATAAGGCGTTTCGATGAAACCAAATTTATTCACTTTCGCATAACTAGATAAGCTATTGATCAACCCGATATTTGGTCCCTCAGGCGTTTCAATTGGACACATACGACCATAGTGAGAGTAGTGAACGTCACGAACTTCATAACCGGCACGGTCACGAGTCAAACCACCAGGCCCTAAGGCTGATAGACGACGTTTATGGGTTAACTCACCTAATGGGTTTGTTTGGTCCATGAACTGTGATAACTGTGAAGAACCAAAGAATTCTTTGATACTTGCTACCACTGGACGGATGTTAATTAATTGTTGTGGTGTCAATGTTTCTGTGTCTTGAATAGACATTCTTTCACGAACCACACGTTCCATACGGGCTAAACCAATACGGAATTGGTTTTGTAATAATTCGCCTACTGAACGGATACGACGATTACCTAAGTGGTCGATGTCATCGACATTGCCGATATCTTCCATTAAGTTGAAGAAGTAGCTCATTGAAGCAACGATATCTGCTGGACGAACTGTTTTTACGCTGTCGTCTGGATAGCCGTTACCAATCACATTTACGATACGTTCAGGATCTTTTGGTGAAAGAACTTGAATCACTTGGATCGTCATTGGTTCAGTTACTACCGCATCTTCACTTGGATAGTAAGTTACGCTGTTTAAGCCGTTGTCAATGTATTCGCCTAATGTTTCCATGATTTGGTGTGTTAAAACCGTGCCTTTTTCGACAATGATTTCACCAGTTTCTGGATCAACTAGCGTTTCAGCTAAGGTTAAGTTTAAGAGACGTGTTTTTAAGTCTAATTTTTTGTTAACTTTGTAGCGACCAACGTTTGCCAAATCATAACGTTTTGGATCAAAGAAACGTGCAGTTAACAAGCTACGTGAGCTATCTGCTGTTTTTGGTTCGCCTGGGCGAAGACGTTCATAAATGTCTTTCAAGCCTTCTTCTGTACGAGAATCACTTGCGTTTTTGTGTAAATCTTTTTCAATTGTGTTGCGTAAGCTTTCGCTGTCGCCGAAAATTTCGAAGATGGTATCATCTGAACCGAAACCTAAAGCACGAACTAACACAGTTAAAGGAATTTTACGTGTGCGGTCAATCCGAACATAAGAAATGTCTTTCGCATCTGTTTCCATTTCTAACCATGCACCACGGTTAGGAATGACTGTTGAGCCAAAACCTTCTTTGCCGTTTTTGTCCACTTTTCCATGGAAGTAAACACCTGGAGAACGAACTAATTGGGAAACGATAACACGTTCTGCCCCGTTGATGATGAAGGTACCCATTTCTGTCATTAATGGGAAATCGCCGAAGAAGACTTCTTGGGATTTAATTTCACCTGTTTCACGGTTGGTTAAACGTAATGTTACATGTAATGGCGCAGAATAGTTGGCATCATGTGCGCGGGCTTCTTCTACTGTGTACTTTGGTTCTTTTAATTCATAGTCAACAAATTCTAAGGATAAGTTTCCTTGGAAATCATCAATTGGTAAAATGTCTTCAAACATTTCACGAAGTCCCTCATCTAAAAACCATTGATAAGAGTCTGTTTGGATTTCAATTAAATTTGGTAATTCCAATACTTCACTGATACGTGCGAAACTTCTACGTTCGCGATGCTTTCCGTATTTTACTACGTGTCCAGCCAAGCTCTTCACCCCTCTAGTTATAAGTCTATCAAAACACCGATCCGAAAAATTACATTTACGTTACATATATTAAATATATGTAACAAAAAGCATTTTTTGCAGTTTTTAAGCAAAAAAAAACCAAAAATAGAACATGCTTCCGAAAAATTTTCTGGCGTTTCTACTTTTGTTTTCCTATAAAAAACCGGAACGGACAATATTTCGCTCCTGCTTCGTCACTTTCAGATAGTTTTTGCTCTATAGATTCTACTACCTTTGTCTAGAAAAGTCAAGGGTTTCTTTAAGGTTTTCTTTTTCATAAAAAGGAGTTTTTTTGTAAAGGGTTTTAATGAAAAAAGGCGTAATAAATAATTACGCATTTTCCCCTATCTTCTATTCACACAAAAAAACGAATGCAAAGATGCATTCGTTTTTGACTAACCGCCACCTAATAAAAAGTCTAGGACATTCATGCCGCCGCTTGTTTGGCTGCGGTAAAGTTCGGTGTAGCCGCATTGGGTACAGCTAATTGTAATAAATTTTTTATTTTGAACATCAAAAATTTTCGCAAAGTTCCCACCTGTTGCTTGAAATTGATCCGACACATAGTGCATGTTGCCACATTTCTCACAAACATATTGTTGCTTTTCCATTCCCCTCACTCCTTCTCAATAAAACAAGTATAGCAAACGCCTGCTTCATTTTCCTCCATCCTAAGATGGATTTTTTCACTAGTTGACCAAGCCTTTTCCTTTCCGCTACAATAAGCATAACGAATCGGAGGAAAAAATATGTCGACAAAAAGCCAAGTCCTAACTTTATTGATGAAACAAACGCCCGCATTCCTTTCCGGCGAAGAGATGGCACAACGTCTGTCCTTATCTCGCACAGCTATTTGGAAAGCGATTAATGAATTGAAAAAAGATGGCTATCAAATTACTAGCGTGCAAAATAAGGGGTATCGCCTTGAAAAATCAGATGTCCTTTCTGCAGAAGGCATTCAGTTGGCGTTATGGTCACAAACACCGCCTTTAACAATTACCGTCCTAGAAACATCTGAATCTACCATGACCGATGCTAAGCGGGCGATTTTAGACCAGACGCCCGACAATACTTTGATTGTTGCTGACATGCAAGAAATGCCGCGGGGCAGGTTCGGCCGGCCGTTTTTCGCTACGCCAGGTAAAGGGATTTACATGAGCATGGTGCTTCAACCGAACCAAAATTTTGAAGAAATCGCTCAATATACTGTGATTATGGCCGTAGCGGTCGCTCGAGCAATGGATGCTCTGGCAGGCGTTCACACAGAAATTAAATGGGTCAACGACCTTTATTTAAACGGCAAAAAAGTTTGCGGGATTTTGTCGGAAGCCATGAGCAATGTGGAAACAGGGCAGATTTCTAATGTTATCATCGGCATGGGGATTAATTTTTCAATTACAGAAACCGAATTTCCTGAGGACATTCGGCAGAAAGTGACTTCCCTTTTCCCAGAGGGTGAACCAACGGCGACGCGAAATGAATTAGTCGCCAACATTTGGAATCATTTTTATCAAATTTTAGACGAACGTTCAACGAAAGACTTTTTAGAAGAATACCGACAACGCTCCTTTGTGATTGGCAAAGATGTCGCTTTTACCCAAAACGGGCAAGACTTCCGCGGCGTTGCGACAACCATTAATGGAAATGGAGAATTGATTGTCCAGTTGCCTGATGGCACGACCAAAACGTTGTCTTCTGGGGAAATTAGTTTGGACCAGATTGGTGAATGGCATCGAGGATAAGTAGAGAAATTTAGAAAAAAGAAAGCGGGACATCAGTCGTTTTGACTGATGTCCCACTTTCTACTTCTGAAAATAATCAGCTGAACAAAAGCAGCCCCTTCGAAAATAAGCCAAAATTGACTTTCTCACACAAGTGTTCGGCGTATCTTAATCCTTCCAAATGTTGAGAATCACGAAGAACGTAGTGATTTGATGATGAACAGGACCTACTTGGTTCTTGGCGCTAAACACTTTTGTCTCAGCCGCATTATCTTGATACCTGATTATTGAACATTAACATCTATCGCTTGATAAAATGAATTAATCGTGTCATTGATATCCCAAACGGCATAAATAACATGGTATCCTTTCCTATCAGCGGGAATCTTTATTCTGTGTGTTTCTGTATCATTGACCATAAATCCTTGACCAGGAGGTAAATCTTGACCGATTGGTTGCCCTACTATGCCAATCAGTTCCATTTCGTCCATCGTTAATGGTGCATTAGGATTCCATCCAGGTTTCGTCATATAGTATCTAAAACGATTGGTCTTATGTTTTGCCGTCATCACCCATTTAAAATTATTCTCTCCTGTTGTTATATTACTTTTTACCCAACGAGTGGCTGTTTGTTCATCTAGTTTGGAATAGCTTGCTAATCCAGCTGAAGGCAACCTTCCATTTAATTGACCCGTGTCTAATAATTTAGTTGGCGCTTCAATTCCTTGGGGTGTCGTGATAATTTCTGGCTGTGAGCTGTCTTGACCAGGTCCCCATCCAAATCCGTTTGCTTCCGCATTTTTGACTCGACTGACTGGGCTATCAACATAGCCGTGTGCATAACTCTGCTGTGCATCTCCTAAAGCAAAAACACCGATCATCGTTGCGCCTACTGCAATTATGAATAACATCATTTTTTTCATGTATATCGCTCCCTTATAAGCAAAACCCTTCAAAAAACATGTAATCTTAATCAACTGAAACGTAAAATCTCCACAACATCATTTTTACTTTTTCGATAGCGACCATCAACTTTGTGCACAATTATTGTCGACATATTTATTTTAAATGAACTAGCAATTCAATAGCAACTGTCCGCCTTTTTTACTGAAAAAAACTTATAGCACTCTTATAAAAAATGTTTGTTTTTTAATTTATTATTATTGAACACCAACTATTTATAGCGGTTAACCGAGAACAGCCTTGTACACTTTTTTTAGAATGCTCAAGTACTGTTTTTTTAACTTCTTCACTTCCCCACACCTTTAAATTTATTTAAAAAACAATAAATTTTCTTAAACTTCATTGTGAGAACCGCTGCATAAATTCTATACTTCTAGCGTTAGATAAAATAACCTTGTTAGGTGAGGCTCCTATCCAAACATAGGCTATTGCGCAGAAATGTCGAAAGACACCAATGTGTAAAACAGGAATGGTCGAATTAAGGCTCTTCTAAAAATAGCTAAGAGAAATCTTTACGTTGGATAGTGCTAAAGCTCAGACGATGAGAACCGATTGGCTTGCTGTGTCCTGTTTAGTCGCAAGCGCTTATTTACAATCGATGCTGGCTTAGTCTACTCTTTCAAGGGAAAAAGAAAGGGATTCTCATGCAAACATCGAATAAAAAATTTCCACTTTATGCCCTAACAACGCTTTGTTTTACTTTCCTCACTTTGTTAGTGGCGGCTAGTCCAAATTGGTTTCAACAAATGGACGAAGCTATCTATCACATCAAATGGCAATTAAATGCCCCACTTTTAACAGCGGTCAATCTGTTAGCAAAAACAGCCACAATTGGACCAATGCTGCTATTCTTCTTATTATTGATGGTGTACCTTTTACGCAAAAAAGAAAAAATTCTAGCCTTGTGGGCTGTCAGTAACCTATTAGCTGTCGGCTTTTTAGGGAGCGTTTTTAAACATGTGGTGGGTCGGGCTCGACCAAACCTAGGCGCTTTAGCTGACCGGAGCTCTGCTAGCTTTCCCAGCGGACATTCATTATTAGCAATGGCGCTAGTCTGTACGATTTTGATCATTTTGGCCTATCTTCATATCGAAAAAACCAAAGGCATCAAAATTTTCTTACTCACTTATTTAGTTTTGATTGTGTTAGGTCGCTTAATCTTACGCGTTCATTATCCTAGTGATGTCATCGCTGGGATGCTCCTAAGTTATAGCTGGATCAACTTTTCATTTCAAATTGTTCAACGTTATTTGCCGGCACCTGAACCAGAGGAAGCAGAAGTACCGACACAACGCCGGCGCCGCCATTCTCGTAAAAGAAAAAGTTTATTCGTGGTCTTCAGTTTAACCCTTTTATTTTTAGGCACACTTTCTGTTTCGGCTTACGGCGTCAGCATGTATCGCAATTTGCAAAAAACGGCGAACACCATGTATAAACCAAGAAAATCTTCCACGAAGAGTCCCGATTTAGCCAAAGGAGAACCGGTTAGTTTCTTAATTATGGGAATTGCGAATGACTCAAAACGCAAAACCGATTACCGCTCCAACGCCTTAATGGTGGTTACAGTGAATAATCAATTACAAAAAACTACCATCACCAGCATCCCGCGCGACTACTATGTGGAAATGGCTGGCACCAATGGCGAATACAATAAAATCAATGCGGCCCACGTTTTCGGTGGTGCCGATATGCAAATCAAAACGGTTGAAAATGTCTTGCACATCCCAATCAATCATTACTTTTCAATTGATATGGATGCTATGAAGGACCTTGGCGATGCGGTGGGCGGCGTCACTGTTGACAATGCCTTTGCTTTTGACGCTGAAGGGATTCATTATCCGAAAGGCAAACAGCATTTAGGTGGCTGGGAAGCTTTACAATACGCGCGCATGCGTTACGAAGACCCTGAAGGCGACTATGGTCGTCAACGCCGCCAACGAGAAGTTTTAATCGAATTAACCAACAAGCTACTTTCTTTTAACAGCTTGCTAAAATATCAAGAAATTCTGGACGTAATCGGCGAACATGGAGAAACCGACTTGTCCTTTGACCAAATGATGGCGATGCTAAAAAAATACACCCCCGCACTAAAAACGATTGAAACCGATCAATTAAAAGGCTACGATTACACTGGCGATGGCGTGACAGGGATTGAAGGTATTTCTTATCAACTTGTGGAAGAGAGTGAACGCCAACGTGTCGAAAATGCTATCAAAGAACAAATGAACCTCTCTAAAAAAGACACTGAACAATCGCAATAACGACTAAAAAGCAGCGCCCCTTAATGAAAGGGGCGCTGCTTAACTTTGCCTAGTTAGACGGTCATTTCAAAAATATTAATTTTTGTCACCGTTCTTAAACGGTTTGACAATAGAAAAAGATGTTTCCGCATCGCTTTCTTTTTTTATTATAGCACAATTACCTGAAAAAATATATTGGAAACTAATTATTTTTTTGTTTCGCATGGTATAATCTATGTGTAGAGAAGTTATGGCGGTGGCTATCCAATCTGAAAGAGAGGTGATGCGTATGCACGTATTTCCGAAATTTAGAGAAAGGAGAGGCCTTTTGTCAGCATATGAAACAATTCAGACGATCCTAGGGTTTGGTATGTTTACCATTGCTTTGATTGCGCTGATTGTGAAATTGCTTAAAAATGACAATAAAAAATAACCGTTTACTTTGATCGAGTACGGTTATTTTTTGTAACAAAATCGGTCACCGTCTCAAACGGCTCTACACTAGAGAGGTATGTTGACGCATCTCTCTCTTTTCATCTACATTCTAGCATAGATACAATGTAGATGAAAAGAGGTGCCTGCTGCTAAAGGTTCGTGTCCTTCTTTAGCGATTGAGCAGTGCATCAACGCTTAGTTCAGTCATTTCAGAGACTTGCATGTCGGCTCCGATTAAGGGTTGGCTGGCCGACAAGCCGACGGCATAGATGCCCGCGGCTTTCAAGCCGTCAATGCCTGATTGTGCATCCTCAAAGCCAATGGCGTTTTGCGGTAGCACGCCAATACTGTTAGCGGCGGCTAAAAAGATTTCAGGATCAGGTTTGCCTTTGCTTAACGAGTCGGGATTGACAATTGTGGCGAAGTACGCGCGCACGCCTAATTTTTCCAAAATCAGGGGCGCGTTTTTTGAAGCCGAAGCCACGGCACAGGGAATGTGACGTGCTTGGGCTTGCTGTAGCAATGGCACGACACCAGGTAAAACATCTTCTGTTGTTAAATGTTCTAATAATTGAACGTAGTGGTCATTTTTTTGCTGAGCTAAGGCTTCTTTTTCTGCTGGAGTAAACGCATTTTCACGGTGGCCATGGGCTAAAATGCGGTCCAAGGAATCCATCCGACTAATGCCTTTTAATGTTTCGTTGAAGGTTTCGTCAATGGGGATACCTAGCGAATCGGCCAACGCTTTCCAAGCTTGATAATGAAATTTGGCGGTGTCTGTAATGACACCATCCAAATCAAAAATAAATCCAATCGTCATTGTGGTTCGCTCCTTTATTGATAATGTACTTCTTTTGGTCGTTCGGCGGTTAACGGAATCAACGCGCCCTGAACCAATAATTGTGTGTCTTTATCTGCTGTAATCGTGACACTGGTTTGTGTTAATGAAAATTGATAGGTCACGCCTTGATGAATAAACTGGAAGGCCAGCGCTTGCCAATGTTCAGGTAAGTTTGGACAAATTGATAACTCTTTCTGGCGCGTGTCAACGCCTGCATACGTCGCTAAAGTAACGTGGATCGTCGCAGCCATGACCCCTGTATGAATCCCTTCAGCGGTCGTGCCACCTTGAATGTCACGATAATCGGAATACAACGCTTCTTGATAAAGTTGCCAAGATAGCTCATGGAATTGCGCCATTTCTGCCAATTGGGCATGAACAATTCGTGACAAAGTCGAACCATGAGACGTCCGTTTTAGATAATACAAAAGATTTTTTTCCAAATAATCCGCAGGCAATTGATACCCTAAATCTTCTAAAATTTGATCCACCCGAGTTTTGTCTAAGTTGTAGAACAACATTAACGTGTCGGCTTGTTTCGCCACTTTGTAATCATCGGGAGATTCTCCTTCGGCTTTTAAAATTCGATCCATGCGGTAAATATTGCCGTATTTCTCTTTCATCGCCGCCCAGTCAATCTCTTTTAAGCCGAAATACCCTTCATATTGCGCAATAATACCGTCAGAATTAACTTCAATTTCCAGTGAATTTTGAATTTGCTGCATGCGGGCTAAATCATCCGAAGTGGTCTGCGTTTTGGCAAAAAGTTGTGCCTGTTCTTCCTCAGAGAAAAGTGCCAAAATGTTGGTTAATTCTTCGAATAGCCAAACCACCATCAAATTCGTATAGGCGTTGTTTTTCAAGCCGCTTTCCGCTTGGTCTGGATAGCCCTCGTGAAACTCATCAGGTCCCATCACTTTATCAATAAAGAACCGTCCTGTTGCGTCATCTAACGTCGCAGCGCTGTTCCAAAATTGAGCGATTTCTAACAACATTTCGCCGCCATATTGTTTCATAAATTCATGATCCTGTGTACTATGCCAATACAACCAAGCATTGTAAGCAATCGCTAGGGACACATGCCGTTGCAAAATACTATGATCCTCGCCCCAATGTCCATTCAACGGATTTAAGTGAAGTTTTTGCGTGGTTTCACGCCCATCACGTCCTGATTGCCACGGATACATTGCGCCACGATACTGGCTGGCCGCCGCATTTTCCTTCGCCTTCTCTAATCGGTGGTAACGATATAGCAACAATTGTTTCGCTGTGTCAGGATAATGTTGAATATAAAAAGGTAAAATAAAAATTTCATCCCAGAAAATATGTCCACGATACGCTTCACCATGCAAGCCTCGGGCGGTAATCGAGACGTCCAATGCTTGCGCTTGGTTACTAAAAGGCGAAGCCGAAGCCAGCAAGTGATAACTGTGAATCCGTAAAAGTTTTTGAGACATCAAATCGCCTGTCACGGTAATGTTGGCTTGTTGCCAAAGAGTTTGCCAAGCGCGGGCGCTTTCCTGAGCGGCGGCCGCAAAAGAGTCCTTCGGCGTAAACGGTACCTGCCAACTTTGTTCGGCGTGGCTGGCTTGCACAAAGACTTGTTTTTCTAGCGTATAGCGCGTTCCTTGGTGCGCCATCACGGTCACCACTTGGGCGATTTTTTCCGCTTCTTCTTGAATCATAATGGCTTCTTTTTCAAAAAAATCACCAGTTATCAAGGCCGTTTCTCGGACGCTTAAGTTGGATTGATTGGTACAAACCTCAATCACGGTTTTGTTTTCCTGCGCGCTTAATGCTGTCACCTGAAAATGTTTCGCTGTTAAGTTGCGATACCGCGCCACGTTATAGTTGTAGACACTGCCATCCGTGACGGTTTTCAAAGTAATCGGGGCCGAAAAGTTTAACGGCTCAAACGTATATTGCAGATGATAGTCATTCGGCTGTGCCATATTGGCGATTTTTTTCGTCGTTAATTTAATTTGCTGATTGTCCGCATCTTTCAAAATCATTTCTGCGACAAACAACCCCGTTTTCAAGTTCAATTGACGATGTAATTGTTGTAGCGTGTCTGGAGAAATAGTTAACCAGTCAGTGGCATCGCCAATTTTTAAAGCGATGTGTTGGTTGTCAGGAGCATTGACGAAATCCTCATTTTCCACTACTTGACCCGCCACTTCCGAAGCCGCTGTATTATAAAGTCCCGCAATGTAGGTCGCTGGATAATGATCATCAGAAATCGTCATCTCAGGTGTTGTGCCGCGCAAGCCTAAAAAGCCATTGCCGACAGTTAACAGGGACTCCACCGCATATTCATTTTTCCCAGGCACGTAGCCATAATAGTCCAAATGCCAAGCCAGATACTGCCGTTTTTCTTCAAATGCTGCCAGCAGATTCGGTGCCGCCGCTTGTTCGGCTGCCGTTAAAAGTGGCGTGTTCAACTGTTCCGCGAATGCTTGAATCACCGCTTGCGGAACCAGCGCCAACGTTTCCTCTGGCGAAAAGAAGTCCTCTGGGAAATCAGCCACAATCCCCCCCAGAATCGGCGCAGCCTCTGCCACAATCAATTGGCACAGTTCAGGAACCGTTTCTTCGATAGTCAAGGCTTCAAAAGGGAACGTTTTTTGGTGAAGCGGTTCCAATTTATGGTTAAAAAAAGTCGTCGTTAGTTGGTTCGTTGCGAATGTTAATTCTAAAATGGTCATGTTTGGCGCCTCCTTGCGAACTTGTATAGACATGTTTCGTTTGACTACAGTATAGTATGAACGAATCAGAATTACAAGGATTTTCCCTAGATTCTTGGGAAAACTTTTCCAGAAGGGGGCAGCAACAGACTACGCTGGGTCCGAAAAAAGGCGGTCAAGCAGTGGTTTGGCTGGGGGAGTTTGTGGCGTAAGCAAGGCAGAAAGTGCGGGGGATTTTTCTGACCAGCTCTAGGTTTTTCGGAGGGAATATGCTATGCTTTTAGAAAAGAAATTGTTGGTAGAGGAGGATCGGCATGAACAAGTTTCATGACATATTTTTAGAATTAGAACAACAAATTGTCCAAGGCGACTATCAGCCAGGCGATTTATTACCTAGTGAAAATCAATTAGTGGAAACTTACAATGTTTCCCGTGAAACAATTCGGAAAGCCTTGAATTTACTGATTAACGCTGGCTACATTCAGAAAAAACAAGGCAAAGGCTCGATTGTGCTCAACTTTAAAAAGTTTAATTTTCCTATTTCAGGGGTGACCAGTTACAAGGAGTTACAACAAACGCAACATATTGAAAGTCATACTCATGTGGTTTCCTTAGAAGAAATTCCTGTGGAGCGCAACTTGGCTCAGTTGACTGGTTGGACGGAAGGGGCCCCTGTGTGGCGCTTAGTTCGGCAACGGGAGATTGAAGGGGAAGTCGATATTTTAGATATTGATTACTTGATTAAAGAGATTGTCCCAGAACTGCCGAAGCACCGTGCCGAAGATTCGATTTTCGATTATCTGGAAAACGACCTTGGCTTGGCGATTAGTTATGCCCAGAAAGAGATTACCGTGGAACCGCTCACAGAGATGGACAAGCAGCTGATTGGTGAAGTCGAAGGCAATCATGTCGTCGTGGTCCGTAGTATCATGAACTTGGAAGATACCCGCTGTTTTGGCTATACGGAATCTCGTCACCGCTTAAACAAATTTAAGTTTGTGGAATTCGCTCGTCGCCGTAAATTGTAAGTCTTCGTGACGAACAAATACAAAAACGGCTGTCATTAAATGAAAATTGACGGTTTTTTCGCAAGAACCGCCGGTAAATGTATAAGATTTTAGGAGAAAACGTCAAAAAGTAGAGGTACAACTCTTACTTTTTGACGTTTTCTCCTTGTTTTTTAAACGAATTTGACGAAAAAATCATTAAATAACATTTATAAATATCAAAAAGTGCTGAAATTAAAGCTTGAAATCAAGAGAAATGCTTGGTTTTAAAGGAATCATCAATTTTTACGAATGGCTGTTAAATATTTAAAATTACGAAGAGGGCAGATTCTTGTATAATAAGGCTATAGCTTCGGAAGCGCAGAAAAAAAGAACAACGCGCTCTGGAAATTCATACAATAAAAGGAGACGTACATATTATGATGAAAAAGAAAATGATGGCAAGTTTATTAGTTGGTAGCGCAGTGGTCGGCGCAAGTTTAGCACCTCTTTCGGCACAGGCGACTACGACAGGGAATACGCCAGTGCAGGTAGAGTTTGGTGGAGGGGTGTTGCCAGACCAAGGTGATGAAATTGGTACTGTAGATCCAGATCCTGGTACATCTAATACAGATTTTGATTTATTGGCAGTTCCGAAAGGATTGAACTTTCCTTTGACAAAAATTGGCGAAGATTTATCTGCTATCAAGTTGCCTACTAATGAACGCTTTAGAAGTGTTATGGTAGGGGACTTACGAGGAACGAAAGAAGGTTGGCATGTGACCAGTGAAATAGCTGGATTGACTAACGGCACAGAGCAATTAGCTGGGACTATCGACATAGCTTTAACTGCTAGTTATGCACAATATCTCACTCCTGAAACTGAAAAAGGATATTATGTAGCCGCAATTGTCCAAAATGGAATAAATATTGCTAATGACCCAACGGCGCCTGATTTCAGTGGAACAAGCATAAAAATTGGTGGTGGTGCTACTTTATTAATGAATGCTACTGTTGGAAAAGGTCAAGGTACTTGGGCAGGGCGTTTTGATGATATGACATTAAACGTCACAACTCCAATGCAACAACTGAAAAAAGGCGCCTACACAGGCAACATCACATGGAACCTCGTCGCGGGACCATCAATCTAAGCACAAGCAACGAAAAACAGAGGACGGACCATCAGCTGGTAACTGCTGCTGGTCTGCCCTCTAATAATCATTCAATCGTAAAGGAGAAGAACACAAATGAAAAAGAAAATGATGACAAGTTTATTAGTTGGTAGCGCAGTTGTTGGCGCAAGTTTAGCACCACTTTCGGTACAGGCGACTACGACAGGGAATACACCAGTCACAGCAGAATTTGAAGGCGGCACGTTGCCAGACGGCAACGGCGATGCCAATACCGTTGATCCAGACCCGAATGGCTCAAACAGTAACTTTGATTTACTGTTTATTCCTCGCGAATTTAATTTTGGGAAATTATCAATTTCTGATGATTTAACGAAACCAATTCTTAACCAAAGAGACCCAGAGGCCGTCAACGGCCATACAGAAATGATTGGTGTCGGTGACGTACGCGGCGGCAAAGAAGGCTGGCATTTAACAGCCCAATCTAATGGCCTAAAATTAGGCACTGAAAGCTTACAAGGCAACATTAAAGTGGCGCTGATTACTCAACTTGATTTGGAATACGAGGCAACAAACAATAGCTATGTAGCTCTGACGACAGCCGTCTCTGCGCCAGAAGTCAGACCACAACTGGCTGCTCCGCAAAATTGGACCCTTGATTTAGGCGGGGAAGCCCAATTAATGGCCAACGCAGCAGCTGGTCAAGGCCAAGGATTATGGCAATTTTCACTGTTTAATACGTCTTTAAACATCACAACACCAGCCAACAATATTAAAGCAGGGGCCTACACAGGCAGTATCACATGGAACCTCGTCGCAGGACCATCTGTGTAAGTCCAAACAAAAAAGTCATCCCTTTAGGATGACTTTTTGCTTATTTCTCTGTGACGGTGCTGTCTGTTTTGACAGTTTCAGCAGGCGGTGTTTGCGCCGCTAATAAGTCGCGAATTTCTTTTAAGTAATCTTCGCTCGTTGGTACTACTTCTTCTTCTGCCGCTTCTTCTTTTTTGCCACGGTTTTTCATTTTGTTGGCCGCTTTGACAATCAAGAAGAGGACGAAGGCCGTAATTAAAAATGTAATAAGTGCACTAATCACGCTACCAATATTGAATTCAACGCCTTCGACTTTATAGACAAGGGCACCCAATGCATCGTCGGCGCTCTTTTTCCCAGTCGTCAAGACAAAAATCAGACTAATTAACGGGGTAATCAAGCCTTCCACCACTTGTGTCACAATCGCTGTAAACGCACTACCAATGACAACACCAACGGCTAGGTCTAAGACACTCCCGCGCATGATAAACTCTTTAAATTCTTTAATCATTCTTTTTTCCCTCCTCACTTTAAAAACAGTATACCGAATCTTCTTGAAAATTTGAACTGAAAAACTCTTATCATTCAGAAAGCACCTTAAGCTGTGTTATAATGGAGCTATTGGAAAAAACATTAAAAAATGCTTTAGAATTTACGCGATACATATATTTCACAGCATTCTTTAGGTAAGATGAAGCAAATGAAGGAGCGATGCGGCAATGTCTGTTCAATTAGTTAAAGGCGTGAATTTACACGTCATTCCTACAGAAAAATATAAAACGGTGCGTCTTTTAGTCCGCTTTAATACACGATTAAATCATGAAACCATTACAAAAAGAACGCTGTTGTCCAGTTTGATGGAAACCAACAGCTTGAATTACCCGAATCAAGTCAAGTTAAGTGAGCGTTTGGCGGAACTTTACGGCGCCAGCTTCGGGATTGGCGTTTCCAAAAAAGGCAATCAACATTGGTTTAATATTTCTATGAACATTGTCAATGATCATTATTTACAGGATAGTCAGGTTCTCGCCGAAGCGGTGGACTTTTTGAAGGAAATTATTTTTGCCCCCAATATTCAAGCGGGCCAATTCGAGGCGGAAACCTTCCAACGGGAGAAAGAGAATTTGAAAGCGTACTTGGAAAGTATTGTGGAGGATAAGCAAACCTATGCTTCTTTGGCGCTTCAAAGTGTCTATTTTAATCAATCAGAGGATCAAAAAATCCCTAGTTTCGGGACCGTCGCGGCGTTAGCTGAGGAAACAGCGGCGTCATTAGCAGCGTATTATCAAAAAATGCTGGCGGAAGATCAAGTGGATATTTTTGTTTTAGGCGATGTCAATGAGGCGGAGTTAGTACCATTATTCAAGCAATTACCGTTTACACCTCGTGAAGAAGGCAAAGCCGCGATTTTCTACAATCAACCAATTCGCAACGTGATTGAAGAGCGGACCGAGCGTGAGGTGTTAGCCCAATCAAAATTAAACTTGGCTTACAACACAGATATTTATTATGGCGATAGCTATTATTTTGCGTTGCAAGTGTTTAATGGAATTTTTGGCGGTTTCCCGCATTCTAAATTATTTATGAATGTCCGTGAAAAAGAACATTTAGCGTATTATGCTTCTAGTAGTATCGACACTTTCCGCGGCTTCATGACGGTTCAAACAGGAATCGATGGCAAAAATCGGAATCAGGTCTTGCGTTTGATTTCGACAGAATTGGAAAATATTCGCTTAGGTAAGATTAGCGAATTAGAAATTGAACAAACGAAAGCAATGCTAAAAAATCAGTATATCTTAGCGTTAGATAATGCAGGCGCGTGGCTGGAAAAAGAATACTTGAACCAATTAATGCCACAGACGATGCTGACGGCGGAGGAATGGATTGCGCGGATTAATGCCGTGACTATTCCAGA
>OKIR01000091.1_pt1 | contig 20505 bp, 27 predicted proteins | sample 1612941 | NCBI WGS metagenome assembly OKIR01 (sample SAMN04436824, study PRJEB24849) | human gut metagenome | biome: human gut; feature: NICU; material: stool | host: Homo sapiens | place: USA: Saint Louis, MO | collected 2011-07-14
GCGTGATGATGGAACTGCAACATCAACGACTGATGGTGCTCGCCGGGCAGTTGCATAAAAAGGAGGTGGTCTGATGTTAATATATAAAATGGATGTATTGGAGAATCTAAAAAAGGCCGGGTATAATACAACCCGATTGAGAAAAGAAAAACTATTAGGTGAAAATGCGATACAATATATCCGCCAAGAAAAACCTGTGGGCGCAAAGGCCCTCGATAGAATATGTGAATTACTCGATTGTCAGCCAGGTGATATTTTAGAGTATAAAAAAAGTCAGGATTAAATGTCCTGACTTTTTATTTGGTATCCAATCTTTGATTTTGTCACAACCACTTCTACATCCTGCCCGGAAGTTATCCCAAGTGTGAGAGCGATTGCACCGGATGACAAAGTATATTCATCTGAATTTAAATGTAAGTTGTTTATATAAATATCCACGATGTCCCCCGGTTCATACTCAGGGACCCCTATTTCAAAAGAAAACGTATTTGTTTCAGTCGTGAATTTATTTTTATATTGCTCAACATAAGTATTTACATTTAGTTGATCTGTCAGAGTTGTAAACCACGTATCAAAACCGGTTTTCTGCTCTGTTTTCCAGTCAGTTAATTTGTTTTCATAATTATTTATCCATTCTTTCATCTGCTCATATTGAAAATTATACAAAGATTCCCATTGTATGAACAGATCGGCGGTATCTACCTGTGTAATAAGTCCTGTTACAAATCCACATAAACTCGTATTCGGACGCTGATCAGTGACATAAGCATCTGTAAACGACGTGGCAAGTGCTTTCACGTATACAGTTGCAAGACAAATTTCTTTTGCCTCAGATGTTTTTTCGAGCACCGGTATCAAAGGACTTGTTGCCGGTTCTCCCTTTTTTACCGTCGGTACAATATTTCGCACAGCCTGTGAATTATCGAATCGTAATACAATCGCATCTATCCGGTTCAGTGAAGAACTTGCCTGATCTAATGTAAGTACCTCATTGCTGTCGATCTGTATGTAGCGGCCGTTAATATACGCCTTTCCCGGCGTAATACTGACGCTCATGTCATTGTTTGCAAGTACCTTACACCCTCGGCCAAAGTTCTCAAGAACGCCGTCAGATATCAAGCCCTCATAGTAGTGCGACATATCCGTAGCCCCATACGTTCGGTCACCGTCAATCGCGTCAAAAAATCCTGTTCTATATGCCATATCCTAAACCCCCCATGTGTCGAATGTTGGAACGATTTTGTAACCGCTCTCATCCTCATTTTCTAATGCTTCGATAATACGGGTATTTGCTTTCACTCCGTATTCATTTTCTACGCTGACGACATCGCCCAAATAAAAATCATCATTGAATTGATAGGTTCGTGTCGTCTCCACCTCTCCGGAAATAGAGTCCGTCACCTTCAACAAATTTAATTGTTCATTCCCGTATTCCTCGAGTTTCTTCAAATATGTTTCGACGTTTATGATCCCGTAGTTCGTAGACATCCCGGAACTGTCGATGTATGTTTCACAACGATCAAGACCGGTGCTTTCTCCGATACTGACCGTTTTCTGATCGACTCCTTCACCTTCTCCGCCGACGACAGCCGCATTTTTGTATTCTGCGACATCGTGTATATATTCCGTAGAAATCAAGTTATCAAATTCCGGGCTGAAGATTACATAATCGTTCGTCGACTGCCCATAGCTTCGATCAGTTCCGGTGTAAAGAGTAAAGAGAAATTGATTTTTTTCGTTCAGAACTGTCCGGAACCCGATTTTATAATTCTTACAGATTTCCGTAATGACTTCTAATAGACTTTGTCCTGTGATCTGAATATCCATATTGTAATCCATTTCTAATCCAATCTCGGGGCCAAGGATGAAATTATCTATTTTCCGCCGGGTGTCCCTCGGTGAAATGATATTTTCCTCAATCAGCCGGCGGATGCAAAGTTCCACCCGGCCGGTCAATGTCGTCTGAGAAATGACAATTCGACGATCCAGAATAGATTCAAGAAATCGGCCTGTGACCGTCAGGTAATTCCCAATTTCGTGATTCGTAGAAGTCGTGATTTTTTCCACGATTCCAAGGACATCCTTTCCGGTCCTCATGACGTAATTCCCGGCCTGCAACAGTTCAATATTCGTCTGATTTGCCCGGATATAAATTTCAAAATCCCCGGTATCAAAATATCGCTCATTCCAGATCACTGATGAAGCAGTGTCGATGAGTCCTATTTGATTGAATTCCCGGTCTAAAATATATAAGTCCACGCCTACACCCCCTCGTATTCATAAGTATGCCGAAATGCGATGTCCAGCAGTTCGCCGCCGGTATCCGCCCGGTAAGTAAAATGATTTTCTCCCGGAAGAAGCTGGAACCATTCCGGATTTTTTTCTAAGTAGCGGATGTAATTAACCCGCTTCCCGTTCTGTTCCAGATAAATCGCCTTTTCTCCATTATGAGTATTAATCACAACCTTTTCACCTGTCGTCATCTTAATATTCAGCTTTATTCCGCCCAGGGTGTCATCTGAATAAATAGCCGGATTTGTTACCTCTCCCAGGGCTGTCAATTCGATGATTAAACCGGTGTCCACGTCGCCCTCATTGACAATCGTGGTGATCTGGACCCGGTCGATCTCAGAAAATGGAATTGGTGTTTCTATGGAAAACGGAAAGGTGAATCTTTTCTTTAGCTGGGACATAGAAATTTTCGTTTCATCTACGTCTTTGAAAAATGGATAATTGCACAACACGGAAATTTGGGCCTTTTGACCATTCTCAAAAAAATCACATGGTAAATTTTCCGTATACCCGTCAATATAAACGTCCCTGGTGCCGTTCTTAAAATATAGCCTACACCAGTCCTTAATTTTAAAGAACCGGTACAATCTAATTCGGTTTGCTTCCACCGGCTCTTTTATCCTTGCCGTAATCACAATGTTTCGATTTTCTACTCTTGCAGAGTTGTAAATTGTTCCATCGTTCGTCCCAACCGTGGATGTATTAATTGCGGCCGACGGAGGGGCTAAGCCGTCTATTTTTTCGATGATATATTCGCTCGTTAAATCTAATATTTCACCTTTTTTATTTTCTACTTTTAAAGTAAACATACTCCCCCTCCTTACATAACATAAGCGATCCCGTTTTTTGTTTGTCTGTAAATATCCAGTCGGCTCAGTGGTTTCGGGCTGTTGATCGTCTGATTGAAATTGACAATCTTTGTATTTGCCGCATTACCTAAACCATCCGCCTTTATATCAGCGGTGGCCTTTTTAATAGCCTGGACCGGTACACTATTTACAAGTGTGTCTTTTGCTCTTTCCATAGATTTCACAAAATTTTGCACATATCCGACGGCTGAGAAGTCTCCCATTTCCCCAAATACCCGGGATGGACTCTTAATTTTTAATTCGTCCTTAAACGAATTTATAATACTATTCGCTACGCTCTTAACAGATTTACTGAGATAACTTGTATCGCCTTTGAATCCATTTAAGAATCCGCTCATACACTGCTTTCCAAGTTCTTCGAGTTTTTTATCAAGGCCCGAAAAAGCACTTGATATAGCTTTGTCATAATCATTTGCGACCTTATCAAAATCACTTTTATAAAGATTCTTTGACAACTGTTCAGACAGATTCATTTTCTCGGTATAAGCATTATTGTAAGCCTGTAACTCAGCGTCGCTCATGGAAAGAAGCTGGTCCATGAAGGCTTTCCCCTGATCCACGTCATATGTAGCGATCTGGTTGAAAAGTTCTTCAGATACCTTACCTTTGATCGTATTCAGGCTTGCCATGTATGCCTTAATGCCCTCTGTCTGCTTCTGAATATCGTTGACCGTGATTACATTCGCGGATGAGATTTCAAAAAGATCGCCGAACCCTTTTAACTTCTGGGTCATTGTCTCCTGAAGATTTGTGAGTTCATCCCAGCGCGCCTGATACGTCTCGGTAATCCCGTTGATCGTATCCGCGACAAGCTGTTCAGCCTTAGAGCCAAATTCAGTCATGGCATCCGTAAAATCAGCCAGAGATTTTTCCGCCGCTTTTTGATAGGCACTCCGTTTATTTTTAAGAGATTTGATCGACTTATTGTAAGCCTTTTCAATGTCCTTAATCCCCGGGGCATATTTATCTGTTACGGCATCTCGCATCTTCTTTTTTGATTTTTTAGATGCTTTTTTATACTTCTCGGATTTCTTTAATTTTTTGAGGGCCTTATCCCGTTTCTTCTTCGCCGCTTTTAAATCATCTGATTTTGCACTTTCTTCTTTTTTGATCTTTGAGTCGAATTTGGCTAAGTTCTGTTCGTATTGATATGTGATTTTATCCTGGGAATACTTCAATTTCGCCTGTACGGAATTTGAAAAGGCTTCGGCCGCGGCGTTCCCGGCATCTGTAAACTTTCCGTTCACGACACGTTTCGCGGTATTTGCCACATTATCCAAAACATTACCCATGAGCGTAACAAGGTCTTTTTCGGCACTCGCCATGCCCTTTGTAATGCCGTTCAGAACAGATTTAGAGATTGTGGAAGTAGCATTTTTCAGGGCCTTCCTCTCTTTTTTACTCAAAATTCCATTCACAAATCCTTTTGTGAAATTTTTTCCGGATTTCTTTCCTTTTCCTGAAGGTGAATGGATGTCTAAAGACTTGTTCAAAGCACCAACGGTATCATCACCAAGCCCTGTTGCGGCGTTTATTGCCGCCCGGCCAAGTGCAACGATACCATTCACGAACCCTTGTCCAAAGTATTTTCCAGACTGAGTTGTGAGTTTTGACGGCGATCCCTCTTTTTGTCCCTTCTTTAATCCGGAATGTGCTTTTGTTCCCACGTTAAACGCCGCTGTAAAAACAGCACCTAAAATATTCCCGTTGCTCATTCCGTTTATAAATCCCTGGACAAAGTTATTTCCGGAAGTTGACGTGTCTACACTCTCAAATCCCTTTTTACCTTCTTTTGCCGCACCTTTTGCGGAGGTTTTAACTTTGCCTGAGTTTTTGTTTATTTGGTCAATGGCTTTATTTAGAAATACAATACCGGATTTATTTTTACCCGCTTCTTTTTCACCCGACTTATTACCGGCTTTCGTTGTCTACTTCGATGCATTTTGAACTTTGCTTTTTCCGGATTTTATATCTTTTGATTCTTTGTCGGTTTTGACCTTTCCACTTTTGTCTTTTTTTGCTTCTTTTTCACTGACACGATTGGCATTTTTAATGACCTCTTTTGCGGCCATTTCCGGTTTTTTCTTACCTTTTAGAACCTCAGCCATGATTTTCTCCGGTATTTTCTTTCCAGAAATCCCGGCATCCTTGACCATTTTTTCAAAGCTGATGGCGGCTTGCATTTTATCAATAGCCGTTTTGGTTTTTATCGAACCGTTGGCCACCGCGGCAGTTAAAGCCACCGGCACTTTCTTTCCGTCAATCCCGGCTTTTTTCACGGCCTTTTGAAAACTCATAAGGTTTGCAACCTGATCCGCGGCTTTTTGGGGTTCCGTTTTTCCACTTTCAATCCCATCTGCGATCGCTTTTGGAATTTTTAAGCCCTGTTTTTTATATTGCTCGGTTAAATTTCCGAGATCAACCTTCGCCTGTTCCCCTATCTTGTAATTGTCTAAGTTGTCATATTCCTTGTAATACTTTTTCAAGGATTTTTCATTTTCCTTGATCGTCGAATTTACGTTGTACCATTCAAGATTAAGTTTGTCAGCTTTGGCCCTGGCTTTTTCGGCCGCTTGACCTTCGGCGGAATACTTACCCTTATTTCCCTGCTTCTTCTCAGCCGCGGTAGCATCTTCCTCAGCTTTTTTAAGTTTCTTTTTTAAGTCAATCCTTTTTTGAGTCAACTCAGCCTGTTCAGCTTCGATTTTGGAGATATTCGACATCGTGGCTTCCATATTTTTCTCGGTAGCCTTGACGCGCATTAACTCACGAGTCGCATCAATATTTTTCTGGATCGAATCATAACTCTGGTCGAGTTTGTCTTTTTCTTCCTGGTAATGGAGGTTCAGGTCTGGCATTAAACCATTAAGTTCTTTGACAATATCTTTGATTCTCGCCTTTTGTGAAGCTGATTTATTTTCAACCCCCATGAGTTCTTTCAGTTTACCTAAAAGGCTCTGACTTTTTACAGCCTGATCTTCGACGGCCTTGGTATTGTTTTTTTGAGACTTATCACTTTTTTCAAGTTCGTCCCGTAACTTCTCGTGACCCTTTGTCAATTCATCGGTCTTATCGGTTGCTTTTTTTGTAGCCAATGTATAAGCCGTAATACCACCAACAGCACCGGCCAACAACATGGCCCATCCGATAGGATTTGTAGCAAGTACGATGCCAAGTCCCTTCAGGGTCAACCCAAGGTTCTGAAAAGCCGTGATCAATGTTCCGATATTTGTCGCAATTTTAAATACTGCGAATCCTGTACCAATTGCGGCTAAACTTGAAACGATCATCGGAGTATTGGAAAGGAACCAGCCCCCAAACTTCGCCAATGCCGGCACGACAGCGTTTAAGATAGGCTGCAATACATCCACCTCAAAACCACGTTTAATCATGACCAGCTGGGCTTTTGTATTGTCCCACCTGGTCTTGTCTACACTCTCCATTGTCCCCTTGACATCTTTGAATGTGTCCCCGACACTGGTTAGAGACTTAATAAAATCCAGGTTGGAATCCTCACCCATGGTTCCAAACAGCGTGGAAGCCATGGTAAGTGCGTCCTGCTCATTTTTACACTTGTTAATGTCTTTGACGATAGAATCAATGACATCCTTTTGTGATGCCCCGCCTTTCTGCCATTTTTTGAACAGGTCTTGTGTCCCTTTACTATAAATATCCAGATTCTTTTCAACCGAACCGTCCGCTAACTTATTTGTAGCTTCGTTGATCGCGTCATTAACCTTGTCGAGATTATATGCACCGTTGGATGTTCCATTTTCGAGAAGCTGGAAATACTCCCCGGCTGAATACCCGGCCTGCTTAAAGTTTCCGCTGTATTCTGCGACGTTGTCTCCAAGTTCGTCTGTATAGTCAAGACCCACCTGGGAACCCTTCGCGAACAAATCAAAAGCTTCTTCAGAACTGATCCTATACTGATACATCAAGTTGTTAATTCCGCGGATGCTTTCATCAAAATCAGACCCGAAGGTATCCCGGAGATTGATTGCATACTGCGTCATCTCTTTTAATTTTGACGGATCAGTTTCCCCAGTAACCTGTTTCACCTTTGCCATGGAGTCGGCAACGTCTTCGAGTGAGTCACCATAGTCATTCTTATATAAGTCCGACATTTCTTTTTTGAACTCACCCATTGCCTTTGCCCCGACTCCCGTGGAAGCCTGGAATTTAGAAAATGTGTCTTCCCCTTCAATGGCCAAGTTCTTGAGTGCATCAATGGCACTTCCGACGATGTCAGAAACAAAGTTCGCAACCGCACCTTTTGCGACTGTGAAACCGTCTTTGATCTTTTCTCCAACATCCTTTGCGCTATCACCGGCATCATCCTGCGCATGATCAAGATCATCAAGCGCATTATTATACTGTCGAATTTCCCGTTCGGTGCGGGATACGGCCGCCTGCGCATTTAGGAGAGTTACACGGAGATTATCCGCGGACTTCCCGTTACGTTCCTGCTCCCGCTCAACATCAGACAGAGCAGTTCGGTATTTCCTCGCTTCGGCGGAATTTGATCCATATTGCTGTACTGCCTGTTGATATTTCTGCCTGAGTTCCTCGGCACGTTTCCCATTTTCTTTTTCTGCGTCAGAAACCGTTCTTAACTGTTGTGCATAATTTGATACTTTTGATTTTTGCGCCTGCAAAATGGAATCCAGCTGTTTCAGTTTCGCGGCCAATCCGTCCGCATCGTTGCCCCAGTCTTCCATGCCGGCGGAAGTGGCCTTGAACTGCGCATTAGCAAGCTTCATCTGCTGGTTTGCTTCTGTTATTCCTTTTTTTAGGTCGGATATATCGACCTTAAATTTTGTTGTTACGTCCTCCTGCGGCATCCTCTCTCACTCCCCTTTTACAAAATCATGTCATCTGGTGCATAGATACGTTGAACGGTCGGCTTTTTCGGTTTCTGCGCCTGATTCAGACGCTTCACAAGTAACATCACCTCGTGAAGTTCCGTCTTTCGTACTAAAAATGGATTCATAGACGGGAACCGTTCACACAAACTCAAATTTAAATCAAATAAAATTTCGTAAAGGGTGGAATCGCTTCCACCCTCGTCTAGTTTCCCGAATTACCGGTTTCTGCTATTTCATTGATACTATACATAACGATATTTACAAATACGGCAATCAGTTCTTTGACTTTTGTCCTACGAAGTTCCTCATCGCTGAGTCCCTCAAATACATCCTTTAGGAATGGCTTAATCTGCGGCATCAGGTTGATAACCATTTTTGCAACCTCAAGATTGTCGGTCATTTTTTCCAGGTCGAGGACACCTAAAATGTCCTCGACGATTCCGTACATAAGATCGTATGTATCGGTTGTATATGTTTTTTCGACCTCACGGCCTTTGTAAACATTCAGTTTTAATTCCATATATCAATCTCCTTACGCTTCAGGTGGAGTAAGTGCTTTTAAGTTATCCGGTGTAGTGACTTCGTCAAAGAAAGCTGATACATTACATTTACCATCTCTTTCATCTACCACGACTGCTTTAGATGGTCCTTTTACCCACTGTCCTTCAGAATTTTTGAATCCTTTTGTGAATTTATGAGTGGTGTAAATACCTGTGTATGTAAGTTCCTGACCATTAGAATCCGTGGAGTCATCTTCTGTCTTTGAGGATTCCTCTGGGATCGAGAATGTACCTTTCAGTCTCCACATATATCTCTGTGTTCCGTCTGAAAGTTTTTCCCTATATCCAAGGGCATAATAATTATTTCCCGGCTGTGAATCGAGAAATGCCCCGGTTTCATCGTCGATTGTTTTTGATGTTACAAGTGCTAATTTATCCAGAGTCAGTGCCGGAACAGTCAGTTTGATTTCATCCGGCCCTTCGGATGTAATCGTGATCGCGGATGCATTGTCGTAGTATACCGGCTCTGAAGACGAATCGGTGGATTTCGATACTTCTCCAAGTGGTGCAAGCGGTATCACTGCACCTGTTACATACCCGTTCTCCCCATCTACATCTTTCGTGATCGGTGCTACCACGAGATTATCACAACCTCTGAAATGTACAGTTGGTTTTGCTTCGTTCATCTTTTTTCCTCCTTAATAATTTTCTAAACAATATACAGTCAGCATCTTGCAGGCCAAATTTGGCTCATTTGAGTCATAGTCCATTGCTGGCCCGGTTGATACGAAACCGTTTTGTTTTAAATTGCTTCTTAATTTTTTTGCTATCTGGTCAATTTCTACGGGATCTTCTCCGTAGATATATACCCAAAATCCCCATTCACAACTTATTGGGGTGTTATCTACATGTCGGCGTTCATCCGCCTGGAAGTTCCAGAATGTTATGAACTTTTCTGGCAGTTCATCATCTTCCGAAAAACTGCCCTGTCGGACTACCGGAAGTTCTTCCAGTTCCAATATTCCAATCAGCTGTTCCGTCATCTTCCTAACCTCCCCATTTTTTTGTAAATAATCTCTCTTTGCAGTTCCTTTGCTTCTTTTCTGGTCTTGCTTCCGTAGATTGAATTGTATAGATTCCGGTCCGGAGTGATCCGGGGTGTTCCGTACATGAGGTAAATAGACGGCATACCCCCGTTTGTAATATCGAACCCAATGTCTACACCAGCAACTAAGCCTTCCCACTCTACTCGGGGGTCTTTTACAATCGACTTCCCGGTATTCCCGGTATATTTGATGTTGTGAGGTTGCCAAGCCCTTTCGATCCCTGGCGTTATTTTCTGATGAGTTGCTTTCAATGCATCTTCGGCCGCTTCTTTTACATTGCCGCCCATTTCCTCAAACTGTTTCATGACTTTTTCCATTCCGGAAAAGTCAAGGTAACATTTGCTCATACACCCTTCACCTTGAATTTCATGAAATGATTTTTCCTTTCGATATTTTCTGGTTTACTGATGATCTGATATTTTGAACCGTCGTCAAGGGTAATAAATCCAAGATGAACAATTTCACTGTCCCAGTATGTTTCGACGACCGCGGTATCTTCAATGATTACCACGCCATTTTTCTGTGTCTCAGTTCCCCCATATGTTTTGAAAGAACAATATCGGAAATTGTCGTCTACCGGCTCTCCTTTGACGATTGTTTTTCCCTGGGAACTTGTCTTAACCGGACGTTCCAGCTTGAAAGGCACGTTGTAAGGAAGGCTTGGTTTAAAGGCGGCCACGGTCCTGAACCTCATAAAACAGCTTCATGAACTCATCTAATTCATTTCTAATAACTTCTTTGTTTTCCTCATACAACTTCGCATCCTGTATGACCTGAAATACGTTGTCTTCTTCGGCACCATCCTTACTCACGGTCCCTGTAATATACACGACAATCTGATCAGACCCCGGAATCTTTATTTCACCTGTGATTGAAATACTTTCTTTCGTTTCTAACATCTGTGATACTCCTTTCTTATCCGTGATATTTGTGAACCAGACCAAGTGCGTCATTGGCTATGGCTAGCACCTCATTGAACATACCTCGACTCTCTTCTTGTACTCCGCCAATCATGCTGTGTATGTCGTTTAGATCATTGCCGTGTTTTTTTGATAAATTGTTATAATTTATATTAAGTGTACTGATACTAGAATTGATGGAGTTAATACTCGTATTTAACTGGTTAATTGCTGACTTCAATTCATTTATAGCCGCTACAATAGATGATTTATTACTAGTCGTTAACGCCGACAAATTACCTGTTTCTGTTTTTGCAGTTGCTTCAGATTTCGTATATACTTCTGACGTGGAATACACAGGTATTTTATTTTTTCGTTCGTCAAACCCATAAGTCGCCATAATTATTTACCTCCTGGAAATGATAGTTGTATGACTCTCTGATAAAAGTATTCGGACAAGCCACCGTGGTTCCAGAGATCATCCACTCCCCGGACAATGATTCCTGTAACCTCGTCTGACTCCATGACAGTTTCCGGTACTCCCGCCGCCGCAAGGTAGGCTTTTACCTCTCCGATGTAATGTTCAATTACACCGGAAGGGTAATTTGGCCCAGTTCCTATGCCCTCTTTTACGGCATTAACAAGTTCACTGTTCATTTTCTTTCACTACTTCTTCCACGAATCCTTTTTCTAAAAGGACTTTTGCCCGGGCCTGTGAAACAGAGATGGTATCCCCGATTTCTAAAATCTTGTTTAATTTCAGATCGTTGTACCTGGTCGTTACGATCAGGTCAACGTTTTTACTTTTCGCCATTCAAAAAACCCCTTTCTACACGGACGGTGTCGTTGCTTTCTTTTTGATTATGTAGCATCCAGAGGTATCCAGAATTTTTCCGTCTACGATGGTAAGCCCTTTGTTGATCCATTCGTTGTTGTCATTATCAAAGTAGCGTATCATTCCAAACTCCATATTTGTGTTAATCGCATAATCCTGCGGCACCCAATAAATTCCTACAACATCACCAGCGGTGGCAGTCTCCACATCCGGGATCAAATCCGGTTCCACCAGGCTCACCTGACGACCGTAAAATTTTCCGCCTTCATTACCGATTTCAATGTCGGTTGCTTCCCTAAATACAGGGCGGTCATTTTTATCTTTCATGGTGAGTAAATACGCCTCCACCGTGGATGCCGGGAATAAAAATTCTCCTGTACCTCTTTTTGACAGCGGAATTTTTGCGAACAGTTTTTTTCTCCACATGGTCCAGTCTGAAAACTCTGCATCCGTCATTTCAATAATATTTGTGACACGCGGGTCCTTTGTAATTCCTAAAAGCTGTCCGGAACCTGAACCGAAGATGATACCTCTGTCCATTTCTTCCAGATATGCTTCGACCATGATCTTGACGATTTCCTGTTCAAACAGGGACAGGGACACGACCTGAGACAAAAGTGTCTGAGCGACACGAATCTCACCGATATTATAAGAGAACTGCACAAATTCCTTGATATCTCCGGCTTTCTGTTTCTCTGATGTGGTTGTTTCAGTGATCCATTTGAAATTCGCCTTGAGTTTTGAAATAGGAAATTTCACACCACCCTGAACATTTAATTTTCTGACCTTTGAATAAATATGACCACGGACTTTTGATACATCCTTGATAAATTCATTCATGATCGTAACGGGGATAATAGCCCCTAAATCTTCGGTAGTGGTAATTCCGGTATCTCCGCCGGCACGTGCAATCAAATCTTTAGAAATCGGTGTTCCTCTCTGCACAAATTCTTTGAAGGCTTTCCGGTATTCCATGGATGAGAACGGCTCATCTGATCTTTCCTCTTTTTTTCCACCGACACCATAGGAAGCTAAAGGACTGCCGCCGCGCAACTGAGTACCATTCGGAATCAGATGTCTTTCACCTTCTTCGCCTTCTCCAGAATTACCATCGTCGTCGATTTTAGCAAGTTCTTTTTCAGCTTCGTCGATCTCATCTCGTAGTTTTGTAAGCGTCTCACCGATAGAACGAACCTCATCCACGGATGTCGATTTGTCAGAGCGTTCCTGCAAATCTTTCATTTCTGCCTTTTTTCTTTCAATAAAATTCTGTAAAAATGTTTTCACTCTAAATTCCTCCTAATATAAAATTTCTGTTTTTCTGTTTTAATAATTCAAGCTCATCACTGTCCAGTGACTTTTCGTTGCTCCTTGCGTTCTCCAACGCTGACCGCGCACTGTCCAGTGTGCTCTTACAACGTGCATTGATTTCTGTACTTTCATACGCCGGAAATGTAACCGCGGAAACCTCAATCACGGTTCCAATTTTGTGAATCCGGCGGGTCGGATGGTCAGATTCAAGGCCCTCCCATTCCTCATCATCTATCGAAAACATGAAGGACATTCCTGAAATGTCTCCACGTTTTACGGCACTGTAAAGATTCCTTGCATCGGAATTATTTTCAATATCCAGCTTCACCCGGATGCTCATTCCGTCCTTATCAACAACCAACTGCATTGTAGAATTTTTATTGTTGTTTCGGCTTCTGGCTAACGGAATCATCGTGGTATCGTGATTCACCAGGAATCGAACATCCTTCAGGTCTGTTTCCTTCAAAGCACCATTTTCTATAATTTCGTCAAACCATCCAAGGTCCGTTCTGGAATCGTAGACAATCGGACGCCCCTCTAAAATGGCCCCGTCTTCATCCTCTTTTGCCCGTACCTCAAATATAAAATTTCTACGCTCCATCTGTTTTTCCCTCCCCTTTCAACTGATACTGCGCGGCAATATCCACATTCACATAATTTAGAGACTGCATCCGGATTCCTTCCAGTTCAGGAAGCGGCATCAACCCAAATGCCCGGCGTTTCTCATTTTCGTACAATGATCCACTGTCACCCATCATCCGGATTGCTTCGAGTTTTTGCTCCGGTGTCAGAAAGATCAATTCCTCCGGATAAAATACAATCTCATTGCCAAACGACCTTTCCCGGTCTGAAAAGAAGACTCTCGTAAACTCTTTTCCCAGGGAAATGACAAGTGGTTCCAGCGTTTTCTGATAAAACGACGCATATTGAGCAGTTGTATAATCCCCCGACAAAATCGGGATGGATACTCCGAAATGCCGGAGAATTTTTGAATCTATAAATTCAAGCGTATCCTTATCGACCATCTTGATTTCTTTTTTCATCGGAATGTAATCCGCCTTTAAATCCAGCGGTAAGAATCCACTTTCATTCGCTTTCAGTTTTGCTTCCAATTCCTTCAGTGCGGCTTCCGTTTTTCCATCATCTAGCATCGTGTTATACTTCACCACACCGTTGATCGTAAAACTTGATCTCATCGCCGCTGACACCCCGTCTAAAAGGTCTTGATTCAACTGCAAAGTCTTCAGTAAAGTATCATTGTCCGGTTGCCCCTGTGCATTACCACCCATGAACTCATTTACCGAATATTTCATTCTCATGTGGACAACATCTGAATATTTCAGAGTCGTTTCGTAATTGTTCGCAAACCGCATTTTTATATATAACTGGTTCGTAGCATCCTGTATAAAATCAACCTGCGTCGGCTGAACCGGGTACAGCCCGGTATAAATCCTTTTATTTTCCAATTCGTAATATGTAGGAATTGCGAAGGCATTGTAATTCAGAAACAGCATCCACATCATTTTTTCCAGAAAATCCGGTGTCGTCATGAGTTCGTTTGGCAGGTCAAGGATTTTCTGAACCCTCTTATCCGTTGCCGGTACGGAATCTCGATCCTTCTGTACGACATGAAGGGGATTCAATTTTTTCATTTCGGTTACAATGCAGGATACCGCCTGTTGGACCACGTCGGATGTATAAATATCCTGTCCAAACTGGGAAAAAATCGGAGTATATCCATTTAACATCGACACATGTTTTGTATTTCTTGGTCTTCGCTTCATGAGTTTGTCCCAGAATCCCACTTACGCCACCTTCCTTTCTATAATTTCTCTAAATTCTGTACGATACCGTCGATACATTTCGTACAGAATGATATTTGTCACGGCCCCGTCGATTCTCTTAGCGGATTCCGCTTTGACACACAACCCCTGACCTTTACTGTTTACTTCCACGCAAGCATTTTTAAAACACCACCGGTCAACCGGATTTTCGTTATAGTTCACAAGCTGATGTGTCAGGTCGGCTTCCAGCAATTTCATCGCATTATTTAGTGTTTCGGCGTTCTGTAAAATCAAAATCAAATCTTCATTTCCCTTCTGCCATCCATAAAACTCCATTCGATTAATCCAGTCTTTTGAAAACCTCTGATCATATCCGCATTTCCACAATTTGATATCATAATCGGTATAGAGTGAGTAAAACCAATCTGCTACGATAGACAAGTCAATGTCATTTCCCTCACTTACTTTCATCAGCCCTGCTCCCGTCCACTCTGAATACCTCGCGCCTGCGTCCCAGTCGGCATTATTTTCAATCTTGCTCTCAGGGATAAAATACTTTGTATGAATGTACTTTGTTTTGTCTCCCTGACGCATCATTAGAATTTTGGCGCATGTAAGGTCTGTTGTTTCAGACAGATCGACCGCACCAAGGCAAATACTTCCACGAAAATCTTCAAGATCATATACCGCTTGGTAATCGTAGTCTTCAAGGTTCAACCAGCTTTGCGCACTGTTCTGCTTTAAATTAAAATCTTTCGACAGCACATAAATTCGATCGACCTTAGATTTCTTCGCTTCGTCCACCTGTTCTTCGAGATATTCCCATTTCTTCACGGTCCCCAGACTTGGGTTGGATTTCTCCCAAAGCCGATTCTTACGGTTCCCATTCCAAACTTCCTGCTCACTGTCCTGGGTATAAAACCAAGGCAACAACCGCTCAGCGGCGGCCCCGTCTTCTTCTTGATTTATTACCGCATACCCTTTTTTGAGTTCTTGATCCAGGTAACCGTCCCGGATGAATCCCTCCGTGGTAATATTAATAAATTTGGGATTGTCCTTTAAGGATTGAGATTGTTCAATTGGCTTTCCGATCGTGTTTTCTTTCATTTCATGACTTTCATCCACGATGGCAAAGTCGATGTTTCGTCCTTCTTTGTTCCGGGTACGATCCGACATTTTAAAAATTTTCGTATTTGATACCCGGTTAAGAATATACTGTTGATTTCGCTTTGTATCCTGATCCTTTGGATCAATTAACATTCGCATTGTGTCAATCGCGTCATAGACAATGCGGGCCTGCGTATCGTCGTTTGAACTGCAACAGATACTTCCGCCCTCATTTCCAAGAATAAATTCTGATAGAGACAGCCCAGAACAGGTTTCACTTTTCCCGTTCTTCCGGGCAATCAGCAACAATAATTTCTTAAATCGGTCAATCCACATACCAAGTTCTTTACTCGGCCGGGCCATTTTGAAACTGTAAAATGCTTCGATCAATGCTTTCTGCCAAAGCATGAGCACCATCGGCTGGTTGTAAAACGGTGATTGGGTAAGTCGAACGCACTGTTGCATAAAGTCAATACGCTCAATCGCATCCCCCGTATCGTAGATATATCGGTCATCCAGCATATCTTCAGACAGGTTGTCAAGTTCCCTCCACAAGTCCTGTCCAATCACGATTTCCCCGGTTTCAGCCTTGGCGCGGTATTCCAGAAGAAAGGAGTTATTCGGCGTCCAAATTTTTTTCTCAGGTAAAATGATCATCCGGACTCACCTCTCGAGCGTATCCACGCGCGAAGTGGTGATTCTTCCATGGATTCGTTTTTATTTGCCTTTTCCAGTGCCTTCACGATGTTTGTGTACTGTTGCAAAAATTCTTTGTACTGCTTTGCCGCCGGTGTAGCCTTTTGCATCCCGGGATTTTTTGGATGTACTTTTATAAACGGTAATTTCCGAAGTTCATCCATCTTGTTTTCTAAGAAAATGAAGTTTTCGATGATTGGTTCAAACATGAGATGATCAGAGTCATCTTCACATAGATAATTCAGTAACTGCTCTTTCCGCTCCATTACAACACCCTCTCCCAAAAATACACGGTAATGTATGGCTGTAAATTCTGAGCGTTGCCGCCGCCAGAACTTCCGATGGAGCCGGAAGGTGTGAAATAATGCTGATGATTTCCGACTGCTGTAATTGATCCTGTAACGCTATGACTGTGTGTTGCGTTTACGGTTAACTGTTTCCATGCATTTGTAGTAGTACCATCAGTCTTGTACTGCCTATTGGAAGTCTTCGTTGACTTCACAATACCGTTACTGTAATTCCCTTGATTCGCCGTGTATAACGATTCTGTTGTACCCGTAAGGGTTTTACTTGCGGCCGTTAGTGAAAATCCGTGACTATGAGAACCGGCATTTTCATCCAAAGCTCTATTCCCGGAAAAAGTATGACTATGGCTTTGTAGTGCCTTATGTCCACCCGGTTTTCGGACGGTGCTAAACTCTGACTGAGAAGTATCCACTCCCACGAGTGTCCGCCCGGTTGCGAACGGCTCCCAAATGCCGCCGAAAATGTAAGTTGGATTTACATTATTAACCGATGTATAAACACTTCCCACCGGCCAAGCGTTCAGCTGGTTTGTTTTTACCTGCCCGATCGCATTGGTAAGGGTGTAATGGTAGTTGTCGGTTTTATTCATGAACAGATTGCTTCCGATTTCTCGGATTTTTGCGATCTGGAAAGATTCACTTGTCTCGAAATCTGTCAAAATCCGAAAACTTAAAGACTCTGATTCATTTCCAGTGTAAAGTGCCTGAGAAATCGTATATTCAAAATGATTTTCCGTAATTTCCACGGTCTGACCTGCAATTTCCATCCTTGGATGATCTGAAGGATTGCACATAACGTATAAAACAATCCGGTTTGTACCGTCGTTGACGTTTTCCACCAGTTCAACTTCAAATTTGTTCAATGTATTGATCATTACGATGTTTTTCAAGTGCTTTCCCTCCTTTTCAAATCTGAAAATCTCATTTTTTCACTTTCTGCGAGAGATGCCCCCTCCCCTTCAGTACTCCAAAGTCCCTTTTAATCTTCAAGGCGGGGGGGCATACTGTCTAAACCAATCGCAAATATATTTCTCCCAATCTTTTTTATTGCGGCCATCCTTCGATTCCTGAAGCCTGCGGATACATTCCGATTTCGATGTATCAATAAAAACTTCTCTGGCCCCCAGTGATTTGATCAACCGTTCTCTTTCACTGATCAGCGCATATCCGCCAACAACATATGCATTGAGCCACCGGCCACGCTTCACTCGAATGTCATCGAGAATTTTGTCTCTCACATCAAAGACAATGCTTTTGAGACGATTTGGTTTTATATATCTCTGGCATCCGCTGACGCACTGCCATATTGAATCAATGTCAAGGATCAAGTCTCCCTCGACCGCCGCATCCTGAACAAACGATGTCTTCCCTGCAAGCGGCGGACCATAGACAAGGAATACTTTCTGTTCTTCATATCCGAGTTTGTGATGTATCTTGTTATGACAGCCATGATGCACCAGCTGAATCAACTTCGGATTCAATGCGATCATAGTATCATGGACATTGATCTCATCAAGCGGGATTGTATGATGACCAATGCAGTCATAAGCTTTCACAATCGGTTTTCCACAGTATTCACAGATGATATTCCCATGCTGATCCACTCGTTCAAGCTTCAGCCGCTCCATAAGTTTCCGCCATGGATTGCCCCGATAAAAACTGAATACATCACCACTCATTTTGAAATGCTCCTAAACTCTTTGCTAAATTCTCCGATGCTCGGATACGTTCCTTCATCTCAACATTCTTGTTCCGGATCACATTCGACCACCATGCCTGTATTTCTTCCACCTCCATGATGTCCCGGCAGTGGCTTCGATTCTCATTCAGCCACTTTATATATTCCTGGACATCCCGCCTTGCCACCAGCTTGTAAGCATTGCCTCTGGCATATGCTTTTGAGTATCCCGCGGCAATGGCGGATTTCTCGGCGTTACCCCCACATTTCCCGCAATAGTTCAAAGCCACTAATTTTAATTGCGGTTTTAATTTAGGCTCATCTTTCAAACTTTCTTCAGCTTCCCTTCTTTCAGCAAAGAGAGCATTTTAATGTTCTGTGCGGCAGTGCCGGCATAACTCTTGATACCGTTCGCTTTTGCGATCTTCTTACGAAATGAATAACTATTGTCCACACCGATTGCCTTTAACCCTTCGGCAATAGATGTCTCTTTCTTCCCGCACTTCTTGTAATATTTAGCCGGTGCCTTTTTAGCCGGTGTCTTCTTCACCTCTCCGAAGGCCGACGCAATTTTCTGAGCCACGTTTTTGGCCCCGATAATTTTATACTGACCTGCGTCTTTCCCATCGACGAAACAGATTTCTAAAAGGAAGGCCTGCATGGAAGTTTTCCGGATTACACGAAGATCACTTCCATCTTTACATTCTCCGGAGTTCCGCAGAGTAAAGCCCAGCTTACTCACTGCCTTTACGGCTTTTACCGCGCGGTCAAGCTGTTTGCCGCCATATGTGAATACCTCTGTCCCGTTTGCACTTTTAGAATCTGCGCTATTAAAGTGTAAGGAAATAAACATGTCACATTTATTTCGATTCGCAATGTCAACAGCTTCGTCCAGATATTCGGTCTGTGTCGAAGCCTTATCTACGGTGCAGTCGATAACCGTATGACCCTGCGCACGCAACAGCGGCATAAGGTAACTTCCCACAACTCTTGTCTCTTTCGATTCATTTAATTTTCCAACGGCACCGCTTCCCGGTCCATTCTTTGTATGTCCACAATTAACTCCAATTTTCATTTATTCAACCTCCAATGTCTCAATTTCTTCCTTCATCTTTGTAACCAGGCCGTTTCCGCCAAGGGCTTTGTATGCCTGGTACATCTTCATAAAATTTGAATAGGCGTGCGTGGAGATCCTGCCGCTCGGATAATACCTGTCGTGATATTCAATCAGTTTGATCATAAGCAGGTATTTAATTCCGTTTGCCATGGCTTCCTGAATGGTCATGTTCTTTTCCTTGCGACTATCCCTCAATCGCCGGTTTTCCGTGATTAAATTCCGGATAATAAAACCCAGGACTCCGACCGCAAGCGACAACACACAACTAACGATTTGTTCCATTTCCCACCTGCTTCACGATCTGATTCACATACACTGATCCGCCGGCACAAAGAAGCCCCTGCGTGATGGCCGTAAACACCTTCATGAAAATATTTCCGTCCGGCGTAGTCCCGGCAATATAAAGTCCTGCGAAGATCACTCCGACGATTCCTAAAATGGCCGGGATGTAATTGTCCGGAATTTTATTTGCTTTCTTTAATCCGACACCGACGATATATAAGACTGGAAGTAACACCAGCAGTTCCGGTTTGATTAGTTCCTGTAATTGTTCCATTTGCGTTCCCCTCCGTTTGATTTTTCTATATCATACCGCCGGGCAATTCATGTTAAAATGGTGCCCATATGGGCACCTATATAATAAGGAAGAAATACGCACAAAAATAGCCTTACCCTAACATCACATAGGGTAAGGCTGTAAAACCGTTTTTAAGGCTGTCTGTGTGCGTTACAGAGGTACATCCTTATACGCTTCTTCATATACTTTTAGACACAACCGCTTCTTATTGCGACTGATCGTTCTCATATCGCGATCTAAGATTTCTGCAATTTCTTCAATCGTATGACCTTCGTGGAAATACAACGGAAGAATTTCAAAGTATTCGTCATCTCTTATTTTACATAGAGCGGTATCAATCTTATCATTCCCGCCTTCCGTAAAATAATTTGACAATTTTCCGGTGATGAATTGATACGCCATATTTTCATCGTACTTGATTCGGCCCGCGTCGAATAATTCATCAACCGTCAGTTTCACAATATCTTTAACTTGCACATTTTCCTCCTATTTTTTACAATTCAACAGTATAAGATACTAAGATAAATACTAAAATTACTATATATAAATAGATAGGGTAGT